>ULOK01045565.1_pt1 | contig 16076 bp, 12 predicted proteins | sample 1952501 | NCBI WGS metagenome assembly ULOK01 (sample SAMEA4835601, study PRJEB28245) | human gut metagenome | biome: gut microbiome; material: fecal sample | place: Denmark | collected 2008
ATTTTTTACTTATTTGTCAACAGTCTGAAAGGACTATTAACTAGTCCTTTTTATATAATTTTATCAATTAACCCATACTCTAAAGCCTCTTTAGCGTCCATATAATTATCTCTTTCAGTATCTCTTTCAATTGCTTTCATATCTTTAGAAGTATTACTAGCTAAAATACTATTAAGTTTCTTCTTCATTTTAATAATTCTATCAGCATGTATCTGTATATCACTTGCTTGACCTTTCACTCCACCAAGAGGTTGATGGATCATAACCTCTCCATTTTTTAAACTCATTCTTTTTCCTTTACATCCACTACTCAAAAGAAAAGCCCCCATACTAGCACACATTCCCACACATATAGTAACCACATCAGCCTTAATAAAATTCATCGTATCATATATAGCCATCCCAGCCGTAACACTTCCTCCAGGACTATTAATATACAAATAAATATCATCATTTCCTAAACTATTTAAATATAATAACTCACTCACTATCAAATTAGCCACTTCATCAGTAATCTCACCACTTAAAAAAACAATTCTTTCTTTTAAAAGTTTGCTATAAATATCAAAACTTTTTTCTACTCCCTCTTCCTTATCAATAATCATTGGTATAACCATTTATATCACCTATAAATATATTTACGAAAAAATAAAAAAAATATACAAAAAACATCAAAAAAATGATAAAATATATATAGAATAAAGGGTGATTAAATTGACAAATGAATTAATAATAGAAATAGAAGGTTATGGTAACATTGTATTACATAAAGACACTACTTTATATGACTTAATAAAAAGACTAAATAAAACAGACGACATTATAGCCTGTTCCATTAATAATGAAATAGTAGAATTATCTTATAAACTAAAAGAAGATACAAAACTAAAACTAATAAGCATAAAAGATAGAATGGGTGCTAAAATATATAGAAGTGGTCTAAAATTCATATACATAACTGCAATAAAAGAACTATTTGGAATAAACACAGACGTAAAACTTCTTCATTCATTAGATAAAGGAATATATACAAGAATAGATTTGGATTTAACAGTAGATATAGTAAAAGACATAAAAGCAAAAATGGAAGAATTAGTAAGTAGAGATTTAAGATTTGAAAAAATAACAACAAGTAGAAAAGAAGCAATAAAATACTTTAATGAAGTAAAAGAAAAAGAAAAATCTTCTATGTATAAACAAATGACTGGAGATGCTTTAACATTATATAATTTATTAAATTATTATAATTACTTTTACACAAAAATGCCATATAGTACTGGAATAATAAAAAGTTTTGACTTAACCTTAACAAAAGATAAAGGAGTTATGCTAGAATATCCTAGTACATATGATATGAAAATACCTCCATACACTCATATGGACCAGGTACTAAATGTATTCAAAGAATATGGTAAATGGGCTGATACTTTAGGAGTAAAATATGTATCAGATGTTAATAATGTAGTAATAGAAGGAAAAATAAAAGAATTTATAGAATTAAATGAAATAAAACAAAATAATGACTTACTTAAAATAGCAAGTGAAATAGAAAAAAATTTAAATAACATAAAACTAGTATTAATCGCAGGACCTTCTAGTTCTGGTAAAACAACTACTAGTAAAAAACTAAGTTTATACTTGAAAAGCAAAGGAATAAATCCGTTTGTATTATCAACAGATGACTTCTTTAAAAATAGAATAGATACACCAAAAAATGAAAATGGTGAATACGAGTATGACATTCCAGAAGCACTAGACATAGATTTATTTAATGAAAAATTAACTAGTCTAATAAAAGGAGAAGAAACACTTCTTCCAACATATAACTTCTTAACTGGAGAAAAAGAATACAAACATGCTCCAGTCTCATTAAAAAATAGAGATTTAATCATAGTTGAAGGAATACATACATTAAACGAAATGTTAACAAGTAAAATAGATAGAAAAAATAAATTAAAAATATATATAAGTCCATTCACACCATTAGATTTAGATAGACACAATCATGTATCAACTGTTGACTTAAGATTAATTAGAAGATTAGTAAGAGACTATAGAACAAGAGGTTATAATGCAGAAGAAACATTAAAAAATTGGCGCGTAGTACGTCGTAGTGAAGAAAAATACATATTCCCATATCAAAAAGAAGCAGATATAGTACTAAATACTGCTTTAATATATGAACTTGGAGTATTAAAAACATATGCTGTACCAATACTATTTAGTGTAAGTTATCATAGTGAATACTATTCTGAAGCATTAAGAATAATTAATTTCTTAAAATCATTCTTAAACATATCAGATAGTATGCTACCTGAAACTGCATTATTAAGAGAATTTGTTGGTGGAGGATATTTTGAATAAGGAGGAAAAAAATGATAAAAGTTGCAATTAATGGTTTTGGTAGAATTGGTAGATGTGCCTTAAGGCAAATAAGTAAAAGAAAAGATATGGAAGTAGTCGCTATTAACGATTTAACTGATCCATTACAATTAGCATATCTATATAAGTATGATTCAGTTCATAGAATGTTAGACGAAAAAGTAGCAAGTGTAGATGATGGTATAGAAGTAAACGGTAAAAAAATAAAAGTATTTAGTGAAAGTGACCCATCAAAACTACCATGGAAAGACTTAAAAGTAGATATAGTATTAGAATGTACTGGAGTATTTACTACTAAAGAGAAGTCTAGTCTTCATATAAATGCAGGAGCAAAGAAAGTAATAATAAGTGCACCAGCTAAAGACGAGTGTAAAACTATAGTTTATGGGGTAAACGAAAGTATTTTAGACAAAAAAGACCAAGTTATATCTTCCTCATCTTGTACAACAAACTGTCTAGCACCAGTATTAAATTTACTTCATAAATGTTTCATAATCGAAAGTGGTTCTATGATAACTGTTCATGCAATGACTAACGACCAAGAAACATTAGATATACCACATAAAAAAGGTATTGAAAGTCGTCGTGGAAGAGCAGCTTCATTAAATATAGTACCGACTTCAACAGGAGCAGCTTCATCTATTGGAAAAGTAATTCCTGAGTTAGATGGAAAATTATCTGGAATTGCATATCGTGTTCCAGTTGGAGATGGTTCATTAATAGATTTAACTTTAAATGTTAAAAAGAAAGTTACTTCAAGTGTAATAAATGATATGTTTAAAAATAATAAAAGTGAAGTAATAAAAATAGTTAACATTCCATTAGTTAGTAGTGATATAATAGGTTCCACTGAAGGTGCCTTAGTAGATGGACTATTAACTAAAGTAGTTGAAAAAGAAACTGGTTCACTAATAAAAGTTTCAGCATGGTACGATAACGAATGGGGCTATACTGCTCAAATGTTAAGAGTTGCTGAATACTGGTGTAAAAAACGTTAAAAATGCACAGTAAATCTGTGCTTTTTGTCTGAATTTTAGTATTTAGGTGTGAAATTGAGCCCAAAAAAGTCCAAAACAGGTGCAAAAATATGTTAAAAAAACACCAAATTAGGTGTAAAATTACATGTAAAAAACAATAAATCACGTGCAAAACATTGATTTTTCCCAGAAAATAAGATAAAATATAGGTATAAAAGAAAGAGTGATAATATGGAAAGATTTAAAAGAAAAATAGATGCATATTTACTTGAATGGAAAGAAAGCAAATATAAAATGCCATTAATAGTAAGTGGAGCTAGACAAATTGGTAAAACAAATGCTATAAGAAACTTTGGAACTCAAAACTACAAATATTTTATTGAAATAAACTTTATTGAAGAAAACTTTTATAAAGATATATTTGATGAAGGTTACAAAGTTGATAATATTTTAAAAAGAATACTTTACCATAGTCCACTACTTAATTATGAACCAGGTGAAACATTAATATTTTTTGACGAAATACAAAAATGCCCAAACTGTGCAACATCTTTAAAATTCTTTAGAGAAGATGGAAGATTTGATGTTATCTGTAGTGGTTCATTAATGGGATTAAATTACAAAGAAATTGAGTCCAACAGTGTAGGAAACAAAACAGATTACATAATGAGAAGTATGGACTTTGAAGAGTTTTTATGGGCTAAAGGATACACTGATAAACAAATTGATGATATGTATTCATACATGAAAGAATTAAAACCACTTCCTGAAAGTTTATACAATATATTTCTAAACCTATTTAAAGAATACATGGTTGTAGGTGGAATGCCACTTGTTGTAAAAAACTTTATTGAAGAAGGAACTTACAAAAACGTACTCACTCTTCAAAGACAAATATTACTTGACTATGAAGAAGATATAACTAAATATGCTGGTGGCCTAGATAAAGCAAAAATACTAAATGTATATAGAAAAATACCAGCCTTTCTAGGAGAAGAAAATAAAAGATTTCAAATAACAAAAATTGCCGTAAATGCAAAAAATAGAGACTATATTGGTGTAGTAGAATGGTTAAAAAATGCTGGAATAATTAATATATGCTATCAACTCACTAATTTGAGTTTGCCCCTAAAAGGAAATTACGACCCAAGTCAATATAAACTTTACTTTGGAGATAGTGGCTTATTAATAGCCTCACTAGATGACGAAAGCCAAACTGATTTAAGAGAAAACAATAACTTTAATACTTGTAAAGGTGCCATTTACGAAAATATAGTAGCAGATATGCTTGCTTCTAGTAATTATGAATTATTCTATTATAGAAACACAAAAAGCACTATTGAAATGGATTTCTTTATAAGAGACAACAACTCACTAGTGCCAGTGGAAGTAAAAGCAAATGATAATAGTACACCATCACTAAACAAACTAATTGATAAATCCACATATAAAGATATAAAATATGGAATTAAACTTTGTAATAAAAACATAGGCTTTAATGAAAAATTCTATACATTTCCATATTTTCTAACATTTTTGTTAAAAAGATATATAACTGAAACAAAAAACGGCAATAATGAATAACCGTTTTTTTGTAAATAAATATGTACATTTTCAAATTTTTAATAAGCCATTTAAGAAAATAGGTGTATAATAATTATAAGGTGGTAAAATGAAAACAATAAAAGATATTGATGTAGCAAATAAAAAAGTAATTGTAAGAGTTGACTATAACGTACCAATAATAAATGGTAGAATATTAGATAACAATAGAATAGTTGCCTCTTTAGAAACAATAAATTATCTATTAAGTAAAAATGCTAAAATAATACTTATGTCTCACTTGGGAAAAATAAAAACAAAAAGTGATTTAGAAGCAAACTCTTTAAAACCAGTTAGAGATGAACTAAGTATATTACTTCATAAAGACATAAAATTTTCTAGCTCTTTAAAAGGTAAAGAACTAGATGATTTAGTAAATAATTTAAATCCAGGGGATATATTACTGCTTGAAAATACAAGATACATGGACTATCCAGATAAATTAGAAAGTAATTGTGACATAGAATTATCAAAATATTGGGCTAGCCTAGGAGACGTATATATATTAGATGCCTTTGCTTCTTCACATAGAAGACATGCTTCCACTGTAGGTATACCTTCATACTTACCACACGCAGTTGGTTTTCTAGTAGAAAGAGAATTACAAGAATTAGATGAAATAAAAAAAGAAAACAAAACTCTTTTATTAGGTGGTGCAAAAGTAGATGATAAATTGTCTCTTATCGAATACTTACTTCCAACTTCAGACAAAATATTACTAGGTGGAAGAATGTGTGCAACGTTCATAAAAAGTGAAGGCTATGAAGTAGGTAAAACTGAAACTAATGATGCACTTCTAGATAAATGTAAAGAATTACTAAAAACTAATAAAATAATATTTCCAATTGATGTAGTAACAGAAAATGGAATAAAAGAGTTAGATAAAATAACAAAAGAAGAAACAATTTATGATATAGGTAGTGAAACCATAGAAATGTATAAAAGAGTACTTAAAAATAAAGTATTAATTTTAATAAATGGTACTATGGGAATGTACGAAAATCCTTTATATGAAAATGGAACAAAAGAATTATATGAGTTTTTAAAACAAGAAAAGAAAAAAGTTGTAGTATGTGGAGGAGATGGTGCCTCATCTAGTAAAAAATATAATTTTAATCCATACTATATTTCAACTGGTGGTGGTGCTTCCCTAAACTACCTAAGCGGAATAGAATTACCTGCACTTAAAATTATGGAGGACTAATGAAACTAATAATATTAAACCATAAAAGTTATTTAGGAATAAAAGAACTAGAAAAATACAAAAAAGAAATAGAAAAACTAAAAACTGGAACAAACATAGTACTATTTCCTAACATTTTATACTTATCAATATTTAAAGACTCAAAACTAAACATAGGAAGTCAAAACTTTTATAGTTATAACTATGGCTCATACACTGGAGAAATATCTTTAGCCAGCTTAAAAGAACTAAACATAAACTACACATTAATCGGACACCCTGAAAGAATAATATTACATCTTGATACTTATGAGCAAATAAAAGACAAACTATATAAAAGTCTAAACAGTAACTTCAAAACAATTTTATGTATAGGAAGTACTAACAGCTTAAAAATGATAAAAAAAGAATTAAAGTATTATTTAAAAGGAATAGAAGAAAAATCCCTTGATAATTTAATACTAGCCTATGAACCAATTGACAAAATAGAAAACAGTGAAGTTAATTTAGAAGAAATCACACTTGTTATAAATTACATTAAGTCATATACAAAAAAACACTTAAACAAAGAAATTCCAGTAATTTATGGTGGTTCAGTTAATAAAGAAAACATAAAAGAAATACTTTCCTTGACAGATGGAGTATTAATTGGAAAAATAAGTACAGATATTAACATAACTAAAGAAATTATAAAAAGTCTAGAAAACTAGATTTTTTTCATTTAAAACAAAACTTATTCACTTAAAACCAATTAGACAATTTCAAAACGTTTTTATTTTATAATGAAACCATAATAAAAAGGAGAAATTATGAAGAAAAAAGTATTGGTAGTAGATGATAATAAAGGCTTGGTTGGTTTATTCAAAGAATATTTTATGGATAGTAAAACAATTGAAATAACTGATGTTGCATATAATGGAGAAGAAGGATGGGAAAAAATAAAGAATAATACATATGACTGTATTTTATTAGACCTAATTATGCCCAAAAAAGATGGAATATATGTACTAGAACAAATAAAAGAAAATAATCTTAATTTAAACATAATTGTAGAAACAAGTTATAACGAACAAGAAACAATAAGAAATGTAAGTGAGTATGGAGTAAAATACTTTGTACTAAAACCATTTGAATTAGAAGACTTAGAAAAGAAAATATTATCAGTAACAAATAAACAAGAAAAAAGATATGGTTCAATTAACTTAGTAGAAAAGAATTTACAACTTTCTGTAACAAAAATATTACATGACCTAGGAATACCTTCAAACATAAAAGGATATTCTTACATTAGAGATGCAATAACATTAGTATACAATAATCCAGAATTAATTGGAGGAATAACAAAAGAATTATATCCTGAAATTGGTAAAAAATACAATATAAGTATAACTAGGGTAGAAAGATCTATTCGTCATGCAATTGAAGTATCATGGAATCGCGGAGATTGGGACTTAATGGAAGAGATATTTGGTCACTCAGTAGACATAGATAAAGCAAAACCAACCAACAGCGAATTCATTGTAACAATTGCTGACAAACTAAAACTTGATACATTAAAAATAAATAGTTAGTCTTAATTAGTCACATAAGTGGCTTTTTTACTTTAAAAATACTTGAACTTGTGCTAAAATACTATTAGTAGGTGAAAGAATGAAAAAAGTATTACTATTAATATTAGATGGTTATGGAATAAATAAAAGTGAATTTGGAAATGCAATAAAAGCAGCAAAAACTCCAGTCATGGATAAATTGCTTGCAGTATATCCTCATACAGAATTAGAAGCATCTGGTGAGTATGTTGGCCTTCCAAAAGGACAAATGGGTAACTCAGAAGTTGGTCACATGACTATAGGAAGTGGAAGAGTAACATTACAACCTCTAACATACATTAACGAAAAAATAAAGAACAAAGAGTTTTTTGATAATGAATTATTAAATGAAACAATGTCATTTGTAAAAGAAAATAACAGCACTCTTCATTTAATTGGACTTTTATCAAATGGGGGAGTACATTCAAGTATTAATCACTTTTATGCAGTACTTGCAATGTGTAAACTAAAAGGTGTAAAAAACGTTGTATTTCATGTAATAACAGATGGAAGAGATACTAATAGAGAAAGTGGTATAAACTTTGTAACAGAATTTATGGACAAAGCAGAAAAATTAGGTATAGGTAAACTTGCAACAATATGTGGTAGATATTATGCAATGGATAGAGATAATAGATGGGAAAGAATAAAAAAAGCCTATAATGCAATAGTATATGAGTCAGGTAATATATTTCCAAACTTTAAAGTATGTTTTAATGAACACTATAAAAGAGAAATAACTGATGAATTTATTAATCCTAGTATAATCACCTCAGGGTGTACTATTCATGAAAATGATGCTGTACTATTTATGAATTTCCGTCCAGAAAGAATGACTGAAATAATAGATGCACTAACTAATAAATCTTTTAAAATGTTTAAAACTAAACAATTTGAAAATGTAAAATTTGTATCATTATTTAATATTAATAAAAATATTCCATATGCATTTGATATAGAAAGACCAAAAAACACATTAGGTGAGTACTTAATGGAATTGGATTACACACAGGCAAGAATAGCAGAAACAGAAAAATATGCTCATGTAACTCATTTCTTTGATGGAACAAGAGACATAAATGATAAAAGAATACAAAAATTCTTAGTACCAAGTCCTAGTGTTCCAACATATGACATGAAACCAGAAATGAGTGTAGGAGAAGTAACAGAAACAGTATTAAAACAAATGGAAGAAGACTATGATTTTATATTAGTTAACTTTGCAAATCCAGATATGGTTGGACACACAGGTAACTTTGAAAGAGTAGTAGATGCAATAGAAATATGTGACTTCTGTTTAGGAAAAATATATGAAAAAGCAAAAGAATATTTCTATGAATTAATAATAACTGCAGACCATGGAAATGCAGAAAAAATGTTAAATAGAGATAAAACTCCAATTACAAGTCATACTACTAGTAAAGTACCATTTATAATTTGTGATGAAGAAATAAAATTAAAAGAAGGTGGTTCACTAAGTGACATTGCACCAACTATTACAGACATTTATGAAATAAAAAAACCAGATGTAATGACTGGTTCTAGCCTAATAATAAAAGATGAAGAAATCTAATAACTTCATCTTTTTGCTATTTACTATTTGCTTTAAAAGAAAAATAGTGTATAATTTTTAATGAGGAGATGACAATATGAATAAATTTTACATAACAACACCTATATACTATCCAAGTGGTAAATTTCATATAGGTACAGCATATACAACAATACTTGCAGATGTACTAGCAAGATATAATCGTCAAAAAGGCTTAGATGTATACTTTTTAACTGGACTAGATGAACATGGAGAAAAAATACAAAAAAAGAGTGAAGCACTAGGTATAACACCACAAGAATACACTGATAAAATGGCATCTATGACCACTGAATTATGGAGTTATCTAAACATTAGTAATACAGGTTTTATAAGAACAACTAATAAAACTCATATGCAAAGTGTTCAAAAATGTTTTGAAATTCTTTATAATCAAGGCGATATATATTTAGGAAAATATAAAGGTAAATATTGTGTCCCATGCGAAACATTTTATACAGAAAGCCAACTAGTAAATGGTTTATGTCCAAGTTGCATGAGAGAAGTAAAAGAAGTTGAAGAAGAAACTTATTTCTTTAATATGAAAAAATATGAAAATAGATTAAAAGAATTTTATAAAGAAAATCCTGACTTTTTAGTACCAGTAACTAAGAAAAATGAAATAATGAATAGTTTTATTAATGTAGGTATAGAAGATTTATGCATTTCTAGAACAACATTTGACTGGGGAATACCTGTACCAAATGATCCTAAACATGTAATGTATGTATGGCTTGACGCTTTACTAAACTATGTAACTGCACTTGGTTATATGACTGAAGATGATACATTATTTAAAAAGTATTGGCCAGCAGATATACAAATAATAGGAAAAGATATACTTAGATTCCATGCAATTTATTGGCCTATATTCTTAATGGCTTTAAATTTACCATTACCAAAAAAACTATTTGTACATGACTTTATTATGATGAAAGATGGTAAAATGAGTAAAAGTAAAGGAAATACAATATACCCTGATACTTTAGCTAAAGAATATGGAGTAGATTCGGTAAGATATACTATTTTAAGAAGTTTACCATATGGTCAAGATGGAGAATTCACACCTAGTTTCTTTATAGAAAAATATAATACAGAATTATGTAATGATTTAGGAAACTTAGTTAATAGATCAATTGCAATGATAAATAAGTATTTTAATGGTTTAATTACTAAAACTAATATAAAAACAGATTTTGATGATAATCTTGATAATTATATAAATGATGAAATAAATCTTTATGAAAAAGAAATAGAAAGTATTAATATACAAAATGCTATAAGTCATATAATGAATATAGTTTCAAGAACAAATAAATACATTGACGAAACAACTCCTTGGGTATTAGCAAAAGAAGAAAAAACAGATCTTTTAAATCAAGTTATGTATAATTTATATAATACAATAAGAAAAATAGGTATATTATTATATCCATTTATACCAGACACAAGTAATAAAATATTAGAACAATTAAATATTCATGATGAAAATTTAACTTCATATAATAGCTTAAAAACTACATTAGATTTAACAGGTAATAAAGTAGAAGAAAAAGTTTCACCTTTATTCCAAAGATTGGATGCTAAAAAAGAAGAAGAAAAACTTATTGAACTTATGAAAACAGATAATGAAAAATAGCCTTGGCTATTTTTTTAATATATCTAATACATGACTACTTGTCCCTAAAAACTCATACTTTTCACAAATACTAAAGTGGTATTTTAGGTATAAATTAAACTCTTTTTCATCCAAACTATTAATCTCTCTTCTAAAATAATCAGTAAGCCCGTCTTGACTAATAATCTTTTCCCTAACTAAATTACATTCATTCTTTAACTTATCTATTTCTTCCATTGTAACAAAACTATATAAATCATTTTCCTTACTCACAACATGAAACTCTTCGTTAACATTTTCCTTTTCAAAAGCCACTTTTATATTCTTATCAATAAATCCATGTTTCATAATAGCATAATCATTCATATAATAACTAATAAAAATATAACCATTATCTTTAACAACTCTTTTAGCTTCATTTAAAGCTTTCACTTTATCTTCAAAACTAATCAAATGATACATTGGTCCAAATAAGATAACTACATCAAAACTATTACTTTCGAAACGACTTAAATCTATCGCATTCCCTAAATAACTCTTAACACTAGGACAATTTTTTTCTATCATTCTTAAATTATGTTTAACTAACTCAACTGCTGTCACGTCATACCCTAAGTTACTAAAGTACATACAATACCTTCCAGTACCTGCACCCACATCCAGTATCTTCGCATTTTTAAAATTACTTAAATACATATTAATATACTTTATAGCAGTCTCAAACTCAACTATCCCATGTCTTCTACTAAGCCTTTTATCTTCATTAAATTTATTATAATATTTAACTAGTTCTCTTTCATTCATTTTTCTTCACCTACACTATAATAGCAAATTTCAAAAAAATATAGAAGAAAAAAGTTGAAATTTTAAGAAAAAGTGGTAAAATTATATTCAGTTAAATGTTTTGATTAGGACACGACTAATAATAATTATTTACAAAAGCGAATTGTATATGGTGTAAGACAATTAAATAACTTATTAGTTACTACCTATGAACAGGACTCGAAAGATGTTCCCGGGGAAAACCTCGTTATTTAAATAAAGTTAAAAATGGATGGTACCGTGTCAAGCACTCCTTTAAAAGGGTGCTTTTTCATTTAACAAAAAGAAAGGAAGATAAAAATGATAAACATTAAAGAAAACGAAAAACTAAGTGTAATGAACCACTCATGTGCCCATTTATTAGCGCAAGCGGTGCAGCATTTATACCCAAATGCTAAGTTCTGGGTAGGACCAGTTATTGAAGAAGGATTTTACTATGACATTGATTTAGATGACACTGTAATAAAAGAAGAAGACCTAGAAAAAATAGAAAAAGAAATGAAGAAAATTGCTAAAGACGGAAAACGTATAGTAAGACATGAACTTACAAAAGAAGAAGCTTTAGAAAGATTTAAGAATGATCCATACAAGATAGACTTAATTAGTAGAATGGATGAAAATAGTACTGTAATAAGTTGCTATACTCAAGGAGATTTCACTGACCTTTGTAGGGGCCCTCACGTTGAAACAGTAAAAGAACTAAAATACTTTAAACTTCTAAAAGTAAGTGGAGCATACTGGAAGGGTGACGCTAAAAACAAAATGCTTCAAAGAATTTACGGAGTATGCTTTGATAATGAAGAAGATTTAAATAACTACCTTACAGAACTAGCTGAAGCAAAAGAAAGAGACCACAGAAAAATAGGCAAAGATTTATCAATATTCATGACTAGTGACTTAGTTGGAAAAGGAATGCCTTTATGGCTTCCTAATGGTGCTATCATAAGAAAACAACTAGAAAATTATATCTATGAAAAAGAAAGAAAAATGGGATACTTACATGTGTATACACCATGTGTTGGTACAACTGAACTATATAAAACAAGTGGACACTGGGATCACTATAAAGAAAATATGTTCCCAATGATGAAAGTAGACGATGAAGAATTTGTACTTCGTCCAATGAACTGCCCACATCATATGCTAATTTATGCAAATGACTTACACTCTTATAGAGACTTACCAATAAGAATAGGCGAATTTGCAACAGACTTTAGATATGAAGCTTCTGGTGCAGTAAAAGGTCTAGAAAGAGTAAGATGCATGTGTCAAAATGATGCTCACTTATTTGTAACTCCTGAACAAATAAAAGAAGAATTTAAAAAAGTAGTATCACTAATACTTGATGTATATAAAGACTTTGGTTTCAAAAACTATAGTTTCAGACTTTCATTAAGAGACCCTGAAGACAAAGAAAAATATTTTGATGACGATGAGATGTGGAATACTGCGGAAGACAAATTAAGAGAAGTATTAAATGAATATGGTTGTCCATACAAGGAAGCAATTGGAGAAGCAGCATTTTATGGCCCTAAACTAGATGTTGAAGTAAAACCAGCAGTGGGACCAGAAGTAACACTTTCTACTTGTCAATTAGATTTCTTACTTCCTAGAAGATTTGACTTATCATATATAGACAAAGATGGTTCAAAGAAAACTCCAGTAGTTATTCACCGCGCTATATTTGGAACATTTGATAGATTTACTGCATTCCTAATGGAAGAAACAAAAGGAGCTTTCCCACTATGGCTATGCCCAACTGAAGTTAATATAATTCCAGTAAACAATGACTATCACTTAGAATATGCAAAAGAAGTATATAAAGACTTAGACGATATGAATATTAGGGTTAACCTAGATGATAGAAACGAAAAACTATCATACAAAATGAGAGAAAGTCAAACAAAGAAAAATCCTATAACTTTAATTTTAGGAGACAAAGAAGTAGAAAGTAATACTATTAGTTATAGAAAATTTGGTAGTACTGAAACATATACTCTACCAAAAGAAATATTTATAAAAACATTAAAAGAAGCTATTAGTGCAAGAAAACAAAACATATAAGGTGGAATATTTCCATCTTTTTTAGAAAAAGCCAGCACTTACAAAAAAAGAGTCTCAACAAGAGACTTTTTAATTATCTAGTAAATCTTCTATATTGCATCCTAATACTTTTGCTAATTTATATAAGTTTTCTACTTGTGCCTTATTTATATCATTTCTCCTTTGCTCATACATCTAAATTGAACGAAATTTTACATCAGCTAATTTAGCTAGTTTACTTTGAGACAAACCGCTTACTTGTCTTACTATTTTTAAATTTGAAATTTCTTTGTTATAAAAATATGTATTTGCAATATCAAAAAATTTAGTTATATCTGCTTCATGCAAAGTTGAATACAAGTTTAATACTTCTTCAATTGGTAAGTACTTATTAATTTTATAAAAGGAATACCCCTTTGCTTGCTGATAATGCTTAAGTACAATAAAACCAAAACCATAATCATTATGAGCTTTACTACTATGATAATAATATCTTTTGAACCATGATATATAATTATCTTTGACATATTATCCTCATTCCATTAATACAATCATATCGTTGTGATGATATAAAGCCAAACTGTTCTTTTGCTTATTTGTAAACAATTTTAGACATTTTATAATAAAATAGAAATCAAAAACAGAATTAACTTTTTATTTACAATAAATCATGTTATAATTTAATTATAAGGAGACTAATTAATATGAATGAAAACAAAAGAACACTTTTAAAAATGCTTTTTGAAGAGTTAGGTTCTAATATAAATAATTGGGAAACAGACATTACTTATAACTATAATCAAATCGAGTTAAAATTACAATCGTTTTTAGATGACTTCAAAGATGACAGCACTATAAAATCTGACGTTGAAGAACTTCAAACAATGATAGCTAACATATATTTTAATAAAATAAATAAAATAATTAACAGATTTTCTTATGATACATATAATAAATCCATAGATTTTGTATTAATGAATTATAATGAAGAAAACATACTATTAAATTTAGAACACTACCTTAAAGAAAACGGAATACCAAACGAATTAAGGTGTGATATATTTGATAGATTAAAACAACTTTCAAATACCTTAAATAAAAGATTTTCTTTTGACGAAATATCATTAGTTCATTTAATTGAAGCTTCAATTGGGAAAAACATAATAACAGAAGAGGGATCAAAAAGAATAAATGATGATAAAGTATTACACCAGTCATCAGATGGTTATGAATATATGGCATCATCTGATAAGAAAGTATTTACAACAACTAATAAAGAAATAACAGATTTAAAAAGCAAAGAAGATATTAGACTTGAAAGTTTTCCTATGGGAAATATAATTTCTATTGATAGTGCGAATAACATAATGAATAAACTATTAAAAGTACTATTTGAAAATATAAATCTATGCTTTGAAACATATAATTCCATATATACTTCAGGAGATAATATAGTCACAAACGAAGCAAAACTTTTAGACGGCACAACATTTCCGTTTATTTATTACATTAATGAATACAATATACCACACTTACTTGGAATACCTAACCCTAAAAGAGGTAACGTTTCACAAAAACAATTGGACATACTAAACAACTTTAAAGATGTTAATGAAAAAGCACTAAGTACTGCGTCCAATGCACTAGACTTACTATTATTCATATTTAAACACCAAGATAAAATAATTGAACTAGGTGGCATATATGAAGAAAATGGTAAAAAGTATGAGTTACTAAATTGGGAAAAAATCATTCTTAAAACTTCTTCATTTATGAGAGGAGACTTCTTTAAAACATGTTTTTGCTTAGTAAAACTTGCACCTGATAAATACTTAGTTGATAGAAATAATAAAGGAGGATATGTTAGCATATCTTCAACAGAATATGATAAAGAGTTATCTACAAGTAAAAGTTCTGGTAATATTTTAAATGATTTACTTAAAATGAGAAAAAAGAAACGTGATTTCATTTTTAGAGGTTTCAAAATGGATCCATCTGGAAATCAAAGAGTAAATTCTATTGCGACAGCCAAATCTGAAACAATTCGTGTTGGGTCTAATAATGAATTATTAAAAACTTTAGAAAGATATAGGGAAATGTTAGAAACAGGAACCGGTTCTGAAATGGGACAAGAAGGTATTAAAGGTGGGAGTAGTTCTAAAGCCTTTCCAGAAAATAAAGAATACATATCACATATTGTAGAAGAAATAGAAAACGAAAATTACATAAGAAAATTTTCTACACAAGAACAATTAGAACTAGCTCTTTC
>ULOK01034956.1_pt1 | contig 16037 bp, 15 predicted proteins | sample 1952501 | NCBI WGS metagenome assembly ULOK01 (sample SAMEA4835601, study PRJEB28245) | human gut metagenome | biome: gut microbiome; material: fecal sample | place: Denmark | collected 2008
GATGAACTTTATGAGAACCTGAGCAACGGATATGCGGTGCATCTGGAAGGAATCGGCTATTTCAGTCTGAGCCTGAAATGTGCGCCAGATATTAATCCGAAGTATATTAAGGATGACGATGTACAGGTGAGAAGCATCAAGTTCACGCCCGACAAGGATTTGATTGACCGCTTTCAGAGTGTGTATCTGGAGCGCAAGGTGGACGAGGCGCATCATTCTACCAAACTGGACGAGGAAGAGGTGAAACAGAAATTAGCGGAGTATTTCAAGACTCACTCTTTCCTGCAACGCCGCGATTTTGAACGGCTCACTGGGTTTAATTCGTCGAAGTCTACGCGGGTGATTCGGGAGCTGGTGAAGGATGGGGTGTTGAAGAATGCGGGGACGAAGTATCAGCCGGTGTATGTGGTGGGGAATAAGTTATTATGACTTTATATAATATTTATTTGAAAAAACATAATATTGTTTGACATGAAATGCAAGGGGCTTGGATTAATTCGTATATCAATTAGCATATTTATTGCATATAATTGACATGCTTTCAGTAAATCTTATTAGTTTTGTATGTTATAAAGCAATAAAACATGCGAGAGAAATAGATATCTATGAAACTCTGTGTCTGTGTTTATACAAAGCAAGAATAAAAATGATATGCGATGGAACAGATTAAAGAATGGGATCATTTAAAAGTAATTCTTGTGGAAAAAGAGAATTGAAAAATAGTTTAATAAAAAGTTAAGTAAGTATATTACAGGTGCTTACAGGTGAAACAATAACATGTCTCAACCAATCTTAGAAATATTTTGAGAGATAGCTAATCTTATGAAAGCAGATTTAGTGTATTGTTAAATTCATCAAGAAAAAGGACTCTTATGCCAAAAAACAAAAATGCAGATTATCGGTTTCAAGTCTTAGATAGATGCTTTAGTGATTTTCGTCATAAATATAATATCGAAGAATTATTAGAAAAAGTTAACGATAGACTTTATGATACAAATGGATGTAAGTCTATGATTATGGAGCGTCAGTTGCGTGGTGATTTTAATGCTATTCGTAAGATGCTTCCTGACGGTATATACCTTGAAGCGATTCCGTATGATGGGAAAAAATGTTACTATCGTTACTCTGAACCAAATTTCTCTATCTTCAAGAATGAACTTTCTGTAGCAGAAGTGCAAAACCTTCGTGCTACAATTGAAATGCTGAGTAAATATAGAGGGCTGCCATCTAATGGTTGGTTAGAAGAAGTCATTTCAAACCTTGAATTAAGATTTGGTGTAAAAAGTAATGCTGAAAATCTCGTTTCATTTGGGCAGAACGAGCAATTAAAAGGTATTGAATATCTTTCTGATATTATTGATGCGACAATCAGCCATCAACCATTAGATATTGAATATATTTCTGCTAATGGCAATTATCATCAACATACATTACATCCGTATTTTGTGAAACAATATAATGGAAGATGGTTTTTATTTGGACTTGATGAAAAAGAGGAAAGGATAAAGAGTCTTGCCTTTGATCGTATTCAAAGTGTATCAAATAGTAACCAGGCTTTCAGAAAAAATGAGAAAATTGATTTCAATACTTATTTCGATCACGTGGTTGGTGTAACAGTACCGTATGAAACAGAGGCCAAATTGGAAGAATTTCAGTTGAAGTTCTCTCCTAGACGCTTTAAATATGTAACATCAAAACCTATACATAAATCACAGAAAACGATAAGTGAAGATGATTGTATTATATCATTAACATTATATCATACTTTGGAGTTAGAGCAACAGATTTTTTCTTTTGGTCCTGATGTTGAAGTCCTTTCTCCTGCATGCTTTAGAGAGGCTTTTGCAAAAAAAATAGCTAATTGTATGAAAAAATATTTTTCTATGCAGAACTTTTGCATAGAAAAGGCCGAACTTTGCAAAACCAATAAAACAATGGACGTTTAATTTTAATTTTTTGTAGCCATGACACAGTTTGTTTCTCTTTCTTCTAAGGTGCAGACTCTTGTAAATCATTACGTAAATCTTTCTCGTGCTAAAAGTCCATTTGATGATAATATACTGAAAAAGTTATTGATTTCGGTATATAGTCGTACTGCGGATGCAGATACTGAACTATTACATATTTTAGAAAAATACCTAATAGACTTAGGTGATTATTATACCGATGATGATATTAATATTCTTCTTTCAGAATATTCAGCTCTTGCTATGTATTGTCATCAACATGATGATATATTCTATAGTCCTTTGAGCGATAGAGAATCACCAAGAAATACTGGTTTCAAGGTGGGAGTAAGTGACTTTTTAACTCCTATAGATTTGGTAAGTTTGTGTCTGAAAATAGCTGACTGTAAGGCTGACAGTAATATCTATTTACCTTTTGCAGGTACATGTTCCTTTGCCTTATATCAGTCAACTTCATGCCATTATGATGCAGATGAGATTAGTACAGAAGTTTGGGCATATTCTAAGATTTTGCTCATGTCTCAAAGTATTGCAGCTAATTTGAGGTGTAGAGATTGTCTGGTTCGTGATGATGCCAGCAAAATTAAAATGCCATTCCCCAAATATGACTATATTTTCTCTTTTCCCCCTATGTCGTTTGGGCGTGAAGAGCGATACATCGCAAATACTTTTCTTTTCCTTGCTCAAAATGCTCTTAAAGACAATGGGGAACTTTATTGTCTATTACCTATGTCATTTTGTTATGGAAGAGATTGGTTTGAATTTCGCGAGTCACTTTTAATGAAAAGTGCGAATGTGTATTCAGCCATTGTCATATCTTTACCGCCATTGTTCAAGCCATATGCCTCTGTTTCTATGTGCCTTCTATGTCTAAAAAAAGATGGTAAAGGTACAATATGTCTTGTAGATGCTACAGATGAAACCTTTTCTGTATCGAAAGATTTGGCTGGTTGGAAGCAAAGCATATTAAAGGCTGACAGTATTATTGAGACTATATCAGAACAGGATGAGAAATATGTATGGGTTGGTAAGTCTGAGGATTTATCAGGCGACATAAACCTTCAACCTTCGCGATACCTTATAAATGATATTCTTCCCAAAGCCAATAATGGGGAGAAATTATTCAAATTGGCAGATCTTGTTGACATAGTGCCTTTCACTGGTATTGTAACAAACAAAATAGCAGAAGAAAGAGATATTCCTTTTATAGGTATAAAGGAACTTTCATCCTCCTATTTGAATTGTGATATTTATCGTAAAGAGATACCTGTTCTAAATAGAAGAATAGGATATAGAATACTTACGTCAGATTGCCTTTTAATCGGATTTATAAGCGGAAAATTCAAGGTGGGAAGAATACATGGGGCATCTAAAACTGAACCGGTGGCATTAAGACCGGAAATTTTTGCCGTGAAGTTAAAATCCAAAGCTATCACTGAAGATTTCTTGCTTCGCTGTATTATGGCTAAGGAAACGGAATTACAAGCCAACAGATTATCAATAGGCGGTGTGATATCCCGTTTGACTAAATCTGACTTTTTGTCTATATCGGTTCTTGTACCCACTCTTATTGCACAACAAGAAAGTTTGTGTAAGGAAGATACAAGAAGTAGTTTGACCGAGTCTGACCGTCAACTATTAGAGTCAGCAGAATCTTTTCGCCGTGACATTCACATGAAAAAGCATGCGATAGGGCAGACTATTTTCAATCTGAATAACTGGATGAAAGTATTGCAACGTGCTCGTAAGGATGGAAATGGTATTGTGGATGACAATGCTGTTGTCGGTACAATCCATAAAACTAAGGTTGCTGATATTTATTCAAATCTGCAAGCTGTCATGCAGGAATTACAAATAAAGATTAGCAAATTGGATAGCGGATATGGAATGCAATGTCGTGAAATTCCATTAACGGACTTTATTGAAGACTATATTCAGAAAAATCCAAGTCCTGTATTTCAATATGTCTTTGATTCGATATCAAATCGTGCTCAGCAAACAATTACAGATCCGGATGGTGAAATTGTAATTGCAAAAGGAGATCCCATAGGATACGTTCATTTTCCGGTTGAAGCTTTAACCATCATTTTTGACAATATCATTAACAATGCGTGTTGTCATGGCTTTGAGAATACAGCAGATTCTAAGAATCTGGTTAGGATTGAGATTATGACAGAAGGAGAAAATTATATTGTGAATATCTCCAATAATGGAAAGCCATTACTTCCTGGTTATGACTCTGAGAGTGTACTTACCTATGGAATTTCTTCCAAGGAAGGTAATGGGCACTATGGTATAGGTGGATATGAAGTACGTAAACTGATGCAGGAGTTTGATGGTGACGCGAAATTTATATCCAATCCAGATGATGAGTTTTCTGTTACATATAAACTCATTTTTCATAAAAATAATATTGTAGCATCATTTTCTATTTGAATACAATGAGTGATATTAGATATAAAGTTTTATGGGTTGATGACCTTACTGGAACCCAAGATGAGATTTTTGCAGCCGGTTTTGAAAGTGTTGCCGACGGACAAGGTATAGATCTCATCCCATTTACAAATTGGGAAGAAGCTGAATTGGAGTTAAAAAAGAATTTCAAGTCCTATTCTGCTATTATTCTGGATGCAAACTGTAAATACGGTAAAAAGGATAATAAGACCGATGAATTTTTTATTCCGTCGGTTGTATCGTCTTTGGCACGTTTGTTTGGTGAGAAAAGACAAACTATACCTTGGTATATACTATCTGCTGGTACGATGAGTAAGTTTGACGATGTTGTTCAAATAGCGCAGCGTGACCATGCAGTGCATCAAGAAGAATGGGGCAATTTGGTATACCTGAAAGATGCCATAGATAATTCACAAAATTCTGTGGATGTAATGTTTGCAAACATTATAAAAGTCGCAAAGAACCAAAATGCCAATATTATAGCATTTAACTTTCAAGAAGTTTTTAAGTATCTTGGCGAGGGAAAACTAATCTGCAAAGAAGCTCGTGCTATTATGATGGATATGCTCTGTACGTTCTATTATCCAGCTGATAATTGGCAATTCAAGTATGAGGGAAATCCTCTTCGTAAGGTTATGGAGTATATCTTTCGTGCTGCATATAATTACGGTTTATTGCCATTGGAGTGTTTTGAACGGGATAATCAGCTCAATTTGCTTGAATCCAATCGCTATATGTCTGGATTAGAAACGAAGCATAGTGGGTTACGTTATGGTGATGAAGGTGATACGATATTCCCCAAATTCATAGGTAATATTACACTACAGATACTAAATTTTACAAATGTGGGTTCTCATACGAATGAAGAGCATCCCTACACTATAGATGATGAAGATTTGGAAATTTCTGAAAATGAAAAAGAACTTTATTTTTCGTATGTGCTTCAATTGTGCTATGTGATTAAATATTTTGGAGCATTTGTTGATAGCCATCCGGATAAGGAAGCAAATAAAAGGATGAAAAAGGTTGTATCTGCATCCACTTCCTTTGAGAATGGTATTACTGACTCTCCAGTTGGACAAAGAGCCTTGGTTCAGATGGGAGAAACAGGTCCATACATACTGAATTGCAGATTAGCTCCTTGTTTTGAAAAATATGTTGGGAGCTATGCTATAATAACTGAAATGAATCAGAATAAAGGGAAAGATGCTGACGTATACCCCTATTATGCCAAAGTAAAAATAGAAAAATAAAATATATATGACTGAGCAAGAATTAGCCAATGTAATATGGGATATTAAAGAGATTATCCGTAATTTATATGATGATGCAGAAGTGGAAGATGTGATTCTTCCGTTTACTCTTTTGCGTCGTCTCGATTGTGTTCTCGATGAACACAGAGATGCCATTATGAATGAAATGAATGCCATCAAGGATAAGCCTATCCTTATGCAGAATATCAAATTAAAGAATCTGCTTAAACAGCATAAACTGACATTCTTTAACAAGTCAGGATTGTCTTTGGAGCGTTTGTTGGGTGCACCAGATCAAATAGGTGCATCTTTCCAAACTTATCTTGATGGATTCACTGACAACGTAAAAGATATACTGGCCAACTTTGTCCATACCGATACATCAAGTGAAACGCTTGACCTTTCTCCCATTTACAGTCGCTTGGATCGCCATGACAAGCTATTCTCTGTTATTCAGCTTTTCGTGCAACGTGCAGACCTGCATCCTAATGTAGTAAGCAATGCCATGATGGGAACGGTGTTTGAAATTGTTATCCGTCGTTCAAAGGAGTCCAGCAATACGAAAGCAGGCCAGTTTTATACTCCGCGTGAAATTGTTCGTTTACTGGTGTCACTTACAATGTGCGGTAAAGAGAGCGAGTTGTATGAACCTGGACGTGCATTCTCCATATATGATCCTTGTTGCGGGACCGGTGGTATGCTGACAGCCGGACGAGAATATCTACAAGAAATTTCAGGACGTAAAGATTTAAAAGTGTATTTGTAAACTTTATGTGGTACTATAGAAATAAAGGGATATGAAAAGGATATTATTTTTTATTGTATGTTGTATATTCTCAATGCATTGTATATTCTCACAGACTTTATATATTTATGGGGGAGAAGAACATGATGTGTTTTTGGGTAAACTGAATGCAAGTAAATATGATTCAAAGTCTATATGGAATGAGTACGGTACTTATGGAAGTGAGTATAATGCCAATTCAATATGGAATGAATATGGTACTTATGGGAGCGAGTATAGTTCATATAGTCCTTTTAATTCTTACGCATCTTATCCACCTGTTATTGTAGATGAAGAAGGCAATTTCTATGGATATTTCACAGTCAATAAATATAAGTCTAAAAGAGTGAATTTTGATTTGGTAAATATTATATGTGAGTATTATGAATCAATACGTGAAGATGTAGATGAGTGGTATGATAAAATATTTTGATAATAATAGAAAAAAGAATAATAAATATGACCTTGATTAGATTTTATCTTTGATTTATAGTCCTTTTTCTGTCAGGCTATTTCTGTTAAGTATCATAACCAATCAAGTATAGCAGATGTCATTGCTGAGAGTGAAAAGGTTATTATCGGATGGTCAACAACTGGCATTGGGCTTATAGGCAATAACAAGTTTGTTATTGCAGAGGATGGAAATTGGAGAGATGTATCTAAAGAGTTATCATTTTTCTTAGAGTGTCAGAATCCAGAGCCAATACACTCTCCAATATCTTTAAAAATGCTGTTCAGAGCTGTTGTTGATAGTCTTAAACATGATAAATGGAAGACTTTTGATTCATTTCAAGAATACTCTATCAGAATCTCTGAAATAGCTCAATATTATAGTGAAGAAACTATACAAAAAGAATAAGAATTAGTAAAGGAACAATCAAATGAAGTAATCTTTGAAGATTTAAAGAGAGACATTATTGATTACATTAAGAAGAATTTTAAATAGAACAACAAGCCAGATGAAACCATACAATAATGGAACAAAGAGAATAGAAGGAGAATATGGAATAATAAATATCACTCCATATATATGCAGTGACGAAGATGTTAAAAAGCTTAGAGATAAAGGAGTTTCTTTATATCTTACTAGAGATTTGATTTGTGCTTGTGATAAATACTTGTGCCCTGTAGTGCAGAATGATAAAATAGGATTTATCAATAGTTTTGCTGAAATTGTAATACCTCCTAAATATGATAGTTTTATGGGGGATTTTACCTCACCTGAATCTCTGGTTGTAATATGTAAAGATAACCAATGGGGAGTACTGAATACTGATGGATTGGAAATGTTGATGGGGGAGTATCAAAGTATATCTCTTGTAGGTTCTCAGTATGCAATAGTTATGAACTCTGAATATCAGAAAGGTATTATTGAAATCATGACAAATCGAATAACTATACCCTTTGGAGAATATCACAACTTCAATTATTACAATAAAATTTTAATAGCTCGTAAACAGCTACTTAAGGGATTGATAACTCCTACAGGCAAGCAGATAACTCCAATTCAATACAGATGGATTGGCAATGTGGAATTTGGACTACTTAGGGTCATCATTGAACACAAGAGTAATGATGCTGTTATAAAAAAATGGGGAGTTATAGATACCAAAGGGAATGAGATACTTCCTGCAATTTATGATAATATATCACCTATTAGAAATAATGGAAGTGTGGTTTATGCAGTAAAAGATAACAAAACTATCAAGTTTGACATTAGTAATTTAACTCAAATGACTGATATAGAATAAAATGGAACTAGATTTACATTGGAGCATAGCCCAAACAGGTTTGCCTTTGGTTTATATTGAACTGACTAATGATGATGGGAGGAAAGGTAATTTGTGTTTTTTGATTGATACTGGATCTACTATAAATATTATATACAAATTTGTATGTAAGTATTTTACTAAATCTTTTATTGAACTTGAAGGTAGTGGTTCTATAATAGGTTTTGAGGGACAGGAACATAAGACTCAATATGTAGGTATAACCTTTCAACTGGATGGAAAAGCATACTCTGGTGTGTTCTCTGTAATAGAGGAATACAAGGGAATGAAGCATATAGAGAATGAATTTGGAATACAAATACACGGAGTGCTTGGTATGCCTTTTCTGAGAGCAAATGGATGGATTATAGATTTAAACAAATCAGTAATAATAGAAAGTAGATAATGAAATTGTATTATATATTTTATTAAATTAATTGTTTTCTATAATTGAAATGTTGTTCTTTGGAGGCATTAGCCATTAATTTGTTTTTGCTTCAAATAGCCTCTATTGAAATGGTGTGAAAAGTTGTGCAAAGGCTTATTCTTTGACTTGACTAATCGCGAACGGGAAACCATGAATGTAGTGTTTCAGTATGTGAAACAGGACGGGCGATACCATCCGAACGGATACAATGTGGGCATTAATGTGAACGAGGAGGCGGGGCCAGTAGGTCTTTCATGTACCCATTACAGGACAAGTTACCTATTAGGTAATTCGGAGCACCGGATAAAATTTTTTTCTTCATATTCCCCTATATGGCATATCTTCAGGTGCATATTTGCCATGCATTATGAGAATCATTAAAAGAAAAATGTATGGAAGAGAATTTAGATAAGCTATTCGATTACAGACCGCTGATTCCGGGAAGTGGACGTTTTGCATCTATAGTGGGCATTGGCGGGGGAGCAGGTCGTGTGGTAGACCAGATGCGGAAATGCTGTCTGCCTGATGTGCAACTGTATGCGTTTGGCATGAATCGGAAGGAAATGGATGAGTTGTCCTTGTGCGGCAAATACTTGATTGGACAGGAAGGGCTGGGTAGCGGTAAGGACCGTTTTCTTGCGGAGTATGAGTGCAGTAAGTCTTTCCCTGCAATAGAGGGTGTATTAAGGGGCAGACTTGTGGCGGTGTTTGTAGTATGTCTTGGTGGAGGAACAGGAGAAGGATGCGTCAGGTCTTTCCTGCAGAAGGCCAGAGAGGTGGGAAACAAGGCAATCATTCTGGCAACGATTCCCCATTCGTCGGAGGGAGCGGAAAAGCGGAAGAATGCTTTAGGTTTGCTGAAGGCGTTGGAACCGATGGTAGACGCTCTTTATACAGTGGATTATGATGACTCCCGGTATGCCACGCTTACGGAAGTGTTTCAGGAAGCGGACCGGAAGATAATCGAGTTTACGGACTCGCTTTTGGGAATGGTGCTTCGTCGTTGCATGATTTCCTTTGACTTTAATGATTTCAGGACTTTCCTGCAGTTTCCGACTCCTTCTAAGCACATCGACTTTTTTATGCTTACCGGTAGTCTGGATTTCCTGAGGAAGGAAGTGAAGGACTGGTGGAAGAAGCTGCCGGCGAAGTATTCGTCTGCAGATGAGGTGGCGATGGCTGTGTTCTCAATAGAAAATGCGGACTGGGCGGACGATAAGGAAACGACGGAGGCGATGGACGTGGTGCACGAATGTTTTTTACAGCTGCCGCCCGACGCGGAGGTTAAATGGGGGATATACCCGGATGAGACGCTTCCACCGCACCAGTTCAGGTTGCGGGTTTTCACCAAATGCAAGAGATAATATGGCTTAATGTATAATTGCAGAAAAAGAGGAAAGACAATGAAATCAACCACTAAAAAGAATTTAATTTGTATCTTGATGATAATCTTAGCGGCTGTATGGGTCATTCATTTTGTGGTCTGTATGTGTGTGGGAACGCCGTCGGAACGGTGGCTGCGGATTTGGTGAGACGGATGTAGGGGGCTGCCCCTTATCAATTTATTGCCCCCTTTTAATCACTAAATAAATGTGTTTGAACTTCACGATTGGCGTGCCTAAGTAGGTGGAAGTCTGGTAACCGTTTTGGGAAGCCCATGCAACGACGGCATTCCTTGCTTCTTCGGGATAATAGAGACTGAGCATTTTCTTTTGCGCCAGTTCGGACCATGGAAGGAAAGTGGCATCGGGGGATATGGATTCTACAGGAACGATTCCCAAGGTGATGGCAACAAGGCTTTTGGTGAAATCTCCTTGTTCGGAGAGTGGGTGCGCATGTACATGTTGCTGTACGTGGATTGTAAATTTCTGGATGGCAAGTAGGTCCTGAGTAAAATCCAGTTGTTCGATGAGAGTGAGTTCATTACTAAGTTGCTGCTGGAGGATACTTTCACGGCCATTGAGCTGTTTAAGTCCCCATTCAGCCTGAAACTGGAGTGTGGTGAGGGCTTTCTTTTGAGATAAGGCTACTTTTCGCTTCTGATTCTTGTTTTTGTTCATAATTTTAGGAGTTAATGGTTCGGAAGGCAAAATAAGTAAGGGGGTATGCAATTACACTGCATAGTCGATAAAAAGCGGATATTTTTTTATTTTTTCGGGGTGTGCAGTGTTTTTGCAGATATTATTTTTAGTTTTGCGACAGAGTCATTTTAGAATGTATGGCCGCTGATACTGAATGATAAACAGATGAAAAAATGATTAGTAAGACGTTTAACCGTTATATTTGGCTGCTCAATCTACTTCTGCAACACCCCGGGCTGACTTTTGAGGAGATTGCTGACCGTTGGAAGCATAGTTGCATGGGAGATGGAAATCCGCTTGCCAAGCGAACGTTTCATGTGCACAGGGAGGCGATTGCCGAATTGTTTGATGTGGAGATAAAGTGTGATTTGTCAACCTGTAAATATTATGTATCTTCTCCTGAATTGCTGAAAAGTGATAAGATCAGGCAATGGCTGTTGAATTCATTTACCGTATCGAACATGATTGATGCGGGCCGGAACATGAAAGACCGGATTTTACTGGAGGAGATTCCCGCAGGTGGGGAGTATTTGCAGCTGGTGATGGAGGTTATGCAGTTGAACAAAAAGTTGCAGATTGATTACCAGCCGTTCAAGGGGAACCGACAGACTTTTCATTTTCATCCGTATGCGATGAAGGTGTATCACCAGCGCTGGTATGTAGTTGGTTACCTGGAGGAGCAAAATGGAATTCGGAATGTTTCTCTGGACCGGGTTCAGACTATGCAGCTGGAGGAGGATTCTTTTTTGATGCCTGACGATTTCGAGGCGGAGAGGTATTATGCGCATACGGTAGGGATTTTTGTGAATGAAGCGTTACAGCCTCAAAGGGTGGTGCTTCGGGTGTATGGGGTTCACGTGGAGTACATGCGCTCGCTTCCGCTGCATTCTTCCCAGCAGGAAATAGCGGTAAAAGAGGGAGAATATAGTGATTTTGAATACTATTTGTGCCTCACTCCGGAGCTTACGAGCCAGTTGCTGGCCATGGGTGAAAAGGTGGAGGTGCGTGAACCGCAGGAGTTGAAGGATAGTCTGCTGAAGCGGATTTGTGCTACGTGGAAAAGATATAAATGAAATCATCATAAAATAAAATTATGGCATATATTAAACGAGGTGAGTTTAAGGATTACCGTATTTGGAAGGACAATAGCGAATGGGCTGGGTTTATAGCGTATGCGAATGCCACTGTAAACAATCCTGATGTACCGATAGATGAAAAGCTCGACGTCCACTTGAGAGGAAATCAGGTACATATTTATTATAAGGGAGGTCAGATATTGAAAATTACTCCACGAACACGGAATTTTGACTCTAATTATTTTTATCTCAAGAAAGAGCATCAGAATATTCCAAGGACTTGGATGGAATTCATGGCTAATGACAAACTAGAAGAACTCTGTAAAAGAAAGATTGAGAAAGAGCAATGTCTGTCAGTAGTCGAGGCTCAAAAGGTTTTTACGGGTCTTAAAGAGAAAAGAGATGAATTGATAAAGATTGGAACTCCGGAAACATATTTTAAGAAGGCTGGAAAGGTGATGGATAAATGGAACCAGGCATTGTTAGAAGAAGCGGATGGAGCGCATGAAGAAAGATTGCTGCAACAAAAAATATCAGTGTGTAATCGTAAAGGGGAAGAGACTGATTTCATAGTGATAGATATTGAGTTTTCGGTTACGGAAGATAAAAGTGTCGGTTATCATTCTGAGGTGTATTCTCATCCTCGCTTTGACATCATTGCCGTGCAGCCGGGAAAGAATTTTAGGCTGGCTGTCATTGAACTGAAAAAGGGAATAGGGGCTACGGGGCTGCAAAGGGATGGCTCTTTTAATAAAAACACGAAATCTGGCGTGCAGGACCATATCAACAAGTTTAAGGATACCTTAGGAAGCGACAGAGGGTATCGTGAATTTGTGCAGGAAATGGAAGGTGTGTTGTCGGCAAAGGTAGAGTTTGGAATCTTGCCGAAAGAACTTGAGGGTGTAAAAATCCCGGTTGAGAAACCTGAATTCTATCTGGCATACGCGGGCTCGGAGATGGAGCGTTTCAAGAAGGCGTGTGACGAAATCGGGCAGCCGTGCATCTGCATCATGGACGAACAGAAACCGCTCTTGAAACTATGAACATCACAATTCATCGGGGAGCCAACCAGATAGGAGGATGCATTACAGAAATATCAACGGAAGACTGTAAGGTGCTGATTGATTTGGGGAGCAATCTTCCTGGAACGGGCAAGGTGGAACTGACAGCCGAACAAGTGTCAGAAATTATTGAAGGGGCAGATGCGGTGTTCTATACGCATTATCATGGTGACCACATCGGGCTGCATCACTTGGTTCCGGCTCATGTGCCGCAATACCTTGGTCCAGGCGCTAAAGAAGTGTTGCTTGGTAAGTATGAGGCCTTGATGGCTCACGGCGATTACACAAAGCTGGTGGAAGCGGTGAAAAGAATGCATACTTACCATACGGCCAGACGCATGGATGTATCTGGCAAAGGTAAGATATTTGTTACACCGTATTTTGTAAGCCATTCAGCTTTCGATGCGTATATGTTGCTGATTGAATGTGAAGGGAAGAGAATATTGCACACAGGCGATTTCCGCGGACATGGCTTCTTGGGGAAAGGATTGTTTCCTACATTAGAAACATGGATTGAAAACGTAGATGTGCTTATTACCGAAGGCACGATGCTTGGCCGGAAGCAAGAGCATGTGCTCACGGAAGGTGAGATAACCCGTCATGTGATTCAGGCTTTACGTATGCACAAGTATGTATTTGCTCTTTGTTCTTCAACGGACTTGGAACGCTTGGCAGCGTTTCATCAGGCCTGCAAAGACACGAAACGCCTATTTATTGTGGATAAATACCAGAAAAGCGTATTGGATATTTTTATGAGGTATGCAGGGAAAAAGTCGGACTGCTTTCGGTTTGATGCGTTTGAGTTGATTAATTATCGGACGAAGAAGGTGAAAGATAAACTTCAGTCTACGGGATTTCTTATGCTTGTCCGTGCAAGTAGTTTCAGGTTGATAAAAGGAATGCTTGACGTGTATAATGACGAGCAGCCTTGGTTGGTTTATTCCATGTGGAGCGGGTATGCAGAGCCAGATTCAGAAAGTGCGAATGAGGAGGTAATTCGTATTCGCAGCCTTTTCCCTGGTCGGATATACGATGGAGTAAAAGATGGTTTTCACACAAGCGGTCATGCCGATGTACAGACTTTAAGAGAGGTATGCCAGGCTGTAAAACCTCGGATAGGAATCATTTCTATTCATAAGGAAGCAGGCCATAGGTATGAGGAGCTGGGGCTTTCCGATTATAAGGTGTTTGGAGAGGGTGAAACAGAAACTGATAACATTCATATTTCAATTCAATGAGAATTCTTCAATTATCAGATACGCATAATCAGCATGCGCGGCTGACGGAACTTCCGGAGGTGGATGTAGTGGTGCATTGCGGAGATTTTACAGAGAACGGGACGGAAGAGGAGGTACTTGACTTCCTGAACTGGTTTGCAGGACTTCCGTATCCTCATAAGCTATTTGTGACAGGGAATCATGATTTGTGCCTCTGGGATGCGGAGGGGATTGAGGACCTGCCCGACGGGATCCACTTTCTGCAAGACCGTGGGTGCGTGATAGATGGGGTGAGGTTCTTCGGCCTGGCTTACAATCATCCGGAAAGTCTGATTCCTGACGGGGTGGATGTGCTCCTTACGCACGAGCCCCCGGTGATGTTGCTGGACAAGTCGGCCGGAACGCATTGGGGGAATGCACCGCTTCGCCGGCGTGTGTTGGAAGTAAAGCCCCGTTATCATCTGTTTGGGCATGCTCACGAAGACTGGGGAGTGATGAAGATGGAGGGCATTGTGTTTTCCAACGGGGCCTTGCTGGACAACTGCAACAGGTTGTGCCGCCGGCCCCGGTTGTTTGCTTTATAAAGTCTACAGTGAGCGTATCAGAACTCTTTCGTTTCTTGCGTTTGTTGCAGGATGGTTTTTCCGTTGTGCTGTACTTTCAGGGTGGCTTTGTCGCCCATGGTTACCACATAGCGGTAGCTGCCTTTTGAGAAGAGGAAGGTGTTGTCCTTTTCTACATAGCTGCCGTTCAGCACCAGTTCGGGAGTATCTGACATCTGCTGTGTGCTTTTCCAGGAAGCGTATCGCATGGTTTCTTCGTCTAGATTGTCGATGCGGATGATGTAATCTTTCGTTCTAAAAAACAGTTCCAGCCGTTGGTAGTGGTGCAACTGGGGATGCAGCCAGAAAGGAGCTCCGGTTTTCTGATAGACGAAATCTGTGCCATTGAAATGGTAGATGTCGTATCGGTCGGAAATGCAGTTCATGCTGTCTGTGGTGGCTACGTACAGGTTTTGTGCTTTTTTGTCGTATTGGAAAAGCCAGTCCCATCCTTCGCCCAGATTGGCAAGAAAGTACCAGTCAGCAATGCTGTGTTCAAAGCCTATGGTGTCTGAGCGTTTGCCGTGGCGTACGAAGCAAGGGGCGCTGACGAGATTCCCATCTTTTATCCGCATAGCCACCAGGGAATTGGCGGAGTAGTTGCTGGATATCCTGAAATAATCGTCGACCATGTACAGCTTGCTGCCGTTTGTACAGGGATAGGTATAGATGGTGTCGATGTAGCTGCCGAAATCGATTTCATCGTGCTCGCCGTCGGGATGCAGCAGCATGTCGAGCGACTGATGGACAGCTTTTATTTCTGTTCCGCTTCTGTACTGGATGAGGTTGCCCCAGCAGATCATGGTTCCTCCTTCGCCCGTATTCCATGAATAGATGCGTAGACATTTGTCGTCTGAAGTGGCGATGGTGACATATTCCTTTTCAATGCTTTGAGTGAAAGGATGGGAGAAAGTGGCGGTGTCGGTGAGTACCCAATTAATCAGACCTTCGTGGGAGGGAGTGTAAAAATTCTCGAAGGCTTCTTCTTCTGATTTCGGCTGAGAATCTTCCAGCATTTTCAGTTCTTTCTTTTCCATCTGGGTAGTATGTGACGACTGGCACGCATAGAGTGTTACCAAAGAACACAGCGACAGATACAGTAATGAATAAGCTTTCATGTTTTTAGGAATTTGGATGTGTGTATTTCGGGATAAAGATACTACTTTTTCAGCTGATTCCATACGGTTTCTACCCACCGATGGATATTCTCCCGGGCGACTTCCGGACGGATGGCTTCTGCAAGGGGCATACCGTCGGGGGTAAGGCTGTCCACCCGACTGAACCCGGCATTCACCAGGGATTCGGTATCGCTGGCTTTTCCGGCTACCAGCCAGACGGGAACATGC
>ULOK01002772.1_pt1 | contig 15847 bp, 9 predicted proteins | sample 1952501 | NCBI WGS metagenome assembly ULOK01 (sample SAMEA4835601, study PRJEB28245) | human gut metagenome | biome: gut microbiome; material: fecal sample | place: Denmark | collected 2008
ATATCGGCCGGATTCAGCGTGCTCATGATATTGGTCTTCGAGTTGTTCATGTAAGCCGCATCGGCTCCTCCGGCACTCAGGCTACCGGAAGTGACCGGCACCCCGTCGATCACGAACAGCGGTTCCTGAGAGGCATTGAACGAGCCCATACCACGGATACGGATGCTCTGATTGGCTCCCGGCTGTCCGGAACTGCTGGTAATAGACACACCCGTGGTCATTCCCTGCAGCTTCTGCTCCACGCTCATCACGGGGATGTCTTTCATCATGTCTCCCTTCAGGGTATTGGCAGACCCCGTAAAAGAAGACTTGGTGAAATTACCGTAGCCCGTCACCACCACCTCTTCCAGGTTCATGGTCTCAGGCTGGAGCACCACGTTCAGGTGTTCTTTCTTGGGAACCTTTATCAACTGAGTTTTCATACCCAGGTAAGCCACGACCAGAATCTTGTCATCCGGTCCCACTTCCAATGTATACTTTCCATCAATGTCGGTCACTACCCCATGCGCCTCGTTTCCCTGTACGGAAATCGTAGCACCGATAAGCGGCTCGTGATCTTCAGCTGAGATAACCAGTCCGCTGAGGATACGCTGTTGTGCAAAAGTCTGTTGACACACCACACACAGCAGCAATAAAACTAAAAGTCTGATTCTTTGCATTTTGACGATTTTTGTTTTTAATTCCGTAGAATACTTCGCAAAACACACGCCAAAAACAGCCTTTTTATACTTTATTTTTTAAAAATTTGATTACAAGAACGTTACACGCGATTAAGAAAAAGAAAGGCTGTGGAATTTCTGCACATTTGTAGAAATAATCCACAGCCTTTTTTTTCTGTTTTATTTACTGTTCAGATAGTCACACAGCTTCTGTACGGCTCTTGCCCGGTGACTGATTCGGTTCTTTTCTTCAGCCCCCATCTCCGCAAAAGTCCCGGAATAGCCTTCCGGCACGAACACCGGGTCGTAGCCGAAGCCGGAGCTTCCTTTTTTCTCCCGGATGATTTCTCCCTTCACAATGCCTTCGAACAAGTGCTTTTCTCCTCCTTCTATCAGGCAGATGGCCGTGCGGAACTGCGCCTTCCGGTTCTCCTTGCCTTCCAGTTCTGCCAGCAGCTTCTTCATGTTGGCTTCCGAGTCGTGCCCTTCACCGCCCGCATAACGTGCCGAATACACTCCGGGAGCCCCGTCCAGCGCTTCCACCTCCAGGCCGGTATCGTCGGCAAAGCAATCCATGCCATAATGCGTATGAATATATTCCGCCTTCAGCGCGGCATTTCCCTCCAGCGTATCCGCCGTTTCCGGAATATCGGCCTCACAACGGATGTCTTTCAAACTCAGCACTTCCACTTTATCTCCCAGAATGGCACGTATCTCCTCCAGCTTATGGGCATTGTTGGTAGCAAAAACCAGTTTACGCATAGCCGTCAGTTCAATACGATTTCATCTACAAACAAGAATCCGGGATTGCCCTTGCCGCCGTGCCATGCCGGGATATTCTTTTCGGACAAGGCCGTTACCTTCACGTAACGGGTCTTTACCGGGTCAAACGTCAGGGTATGGGTATAAATCCGGTTGGCATCCGTTTCCTTCATAGCCGGATAAGCTTCCGAAGCCACTTTCCTGAAAGTCTTGTTGTCGTCCGACACCTCTACGGTAATGCCTCTGGCATCAAACGTCCAGTCGCCCTTTTCCACGCAAGTGCGCAGGGTCATGGAACTGATTTCGGTAGCCTCCTTCAGGTCAATCACCGCCTCCATGTCATTCTTGTAGAAAGCAATCCAGCGTCCGGTCTTGTAGTTGCGGTCGCCCGTCATACCGTCTACCAGCGTAGTGGCGCCCTTAAACTCGTAAGGCTTATTGACAGGCTGCAATAGGGTGACGGGCTTCGCCGTAGACTTGCTGAACGCAATGCTGTCACGCGTAATGCGCGAGTTGCCTTCCGGACGCACGGCCATCATGCGCAGCACACATGCCGCATCAATGGTCAGTCCGTTTTCATACCTGGACGAAGCAGTGGTAGGTTCCGTACCGTCGAGGGTATAGTACACAGGCGCATCGTCGATGGTGCCTGCCGTTACATCCAGCTTGCCCGTTTCCGTGTTGGGAGCGATGTGCACATTCACATCGAAGATATGCGTCGCGTAGTTCCATCCCTTCAGCTGGTAAATCCTGGTCAGACGAGCCGTGCGTTTCAGGAATCCCTGATAATCCTGCTTCTTTTCAGGAGCGCTCCACTGCGTTTCACAAAGCGCAGCCATACGCGGCAATACCATGTACTGTGCCTGTGCCATGGTCGGGATATATTCCGTCCAGAGGTTCGCCTGCACACCGGTAATGAACTTCTGTTCTTCCGGAGAAAGGGCAGACGGCATCGGTTCGTAGCTGTACACCCGTTCCATAGGCAGATAGCCGCCGATGGCCAGCGGTTCACTGTCCGTATCCTTTGCCTGATAATAGTCGAAATACAGGTACGTGTTCGGCGTCATGATGACATTGTGCTGCTGACGGGCCGCTTCAATGCCCCCGGCTTCCCCTCTCCACGACATCACCGTGGCGTTCGGAGCCTGACCGCCTTCCAGGATTTCATCCCAGCCAATCATGCTGCGTCCGTTCTCGGTGAGGAACTTCTCGGCCTCGTGTATCACGTAGCTCTGCAGGTACTCCTCCTTCGAGTGCCTGCTGTCGCCCTTGATGCCCAGCGCCTTGATACGTGCCTGACACTTCGGACAAGTCTCCCACTTCACCTTCGGACATTCGTCGCCACCCACATGGATGTATTCCGACGGGAAGATGTCGATGATTTCCGCCAGCACATCCTTGATGAACCGGATGGTCTGGTCGTTACCCGCACAAAGCACGTTGTCGGAAATGCCCCACATGCGCCACACTTCATACGGACCGCCCGTACATCCCAGTTCCGGATAAGCCGCCAGCGCCGCCTGCATGTGACCCGGAAGGTCGATTTCCGGAATGACCGTGATATAGCGTTCCGCCGCGTAGGCCACGATTTCCCGGGCCTGCTCCTGCGTATAGAAACCGCCGTAAGGCTTGCCGTCATACCGGCCCGAGTTACGTCCTATCACCGTCTCGCTGCGTCTGGAGCCGATTTCCGTCAGCCTGGGATACTTCTTGATTTCGATGCGCCATCCCTGGTCTTCCGACAGATGCCAGTGGAAGCGGTTGATGTGGTGCAAGGCCAGCATGTCGATGTACGTCTTGATTTCATCCATGCTGAACATGTGGCGGCCCACATCGAGCATCATGCCCCGGTAGCTGAAGCGCGGCGAGTCGTTGATTTCCACCGCCGGCAGTTCCACGGCTCCTGCCCCCTCATGCACCGACACCGACTTGCGGAGCGTCTGGATGCCATAGAACACACCCGCTTCCGAAGGAGCGGAAATCTCCACCTTGCGCCCGTCCACCTTCAGCCGGTACGCCTCCGGAGAACCGGCCTCCAGCCCCAGGCGGAGCACGATGCCCTCTTCTCCGTCACCTTCCGCCACCTTCAGCGCGATGCCGGTCTGTTCCTTGATAAAAGCCGCCAGGAACTCGGCGTTCTTCTTCATCTTTTCATTCCCTGCCGTATAGCAGATGGTTTCCCCGCTCTTCAGCAGGAACGAACCCTGCGATGCCGCCGTAATCTCCAGCGGCATAGGCACTACCTGATAGTCGGCCACCGCCGTCGGACTGTCCGTACACGAGGCCATCAGCATTCCAGCAAATGCCAGCCCCATACAATTCATTTTTGAAAATGGTTTCATAATCAATACATATAAAAGATTAGTAATTAGATTTTATTTCATCACATCGGCCAGCTGGTGAATCACCACGGAAATATCCTCCAGCGGAGAACCGTCGGCCGAAGACACCGTGATGCGCTTCGTCTCACCCGGCAGCAGGTCGAAGAAATTGTCGGAGAAACGCGCCCCCTGCAAGGGCACCTCCACGAACACGTCGCGCGCCAGCACACGCGACTTCAGGGTCAGTTCCATCACCCCACCCTTCTTCACCTTGCGGCAGGCTATTTCAGCCCTGGGCAGACGCTGCTCCTTGGGATACACCGGATAGAACACCTCGTCCGAGAGCACCTCCCGTCCGTCCGCGCCCCTGAGCGTCATGCGGATGAACGAAGCCGTAGTGTCACAGCCCTCGAAAGCCTTCTGCCAGTCTTCCTCAAAGAACACCTCCGAAGCATTAACCGGCAGCATCCCTTCCACCCGATGGCGGCGGATCACCTTTCCCTGAAAATCCATCCAAGCCAGCTGCAGCGTCACCTTCTCCGTCTGCAGACGATCGGACAGCACATAGAAGCGCAGCTTGTCGCCCTCGCGGATGGCATCCACCAGTACGGGAGCAAAGGCACGGCGCGTGTGATACTGCATGGCCTTCCAGTTGCCGTAATAATCGATGGCCGACCACGACACCACGGGCCAGCTGTCGTTCAGCTGCCAGGGCAGGCTGCCCATGCAGTACGGACGGTTACGGCGGTGTGCCACCATGCCCCGGCGCATGCCGTGGCCCTGCAGCACCAGCCCTACGTAGACTAAGTCTTCAAACTTCTCCGGCACCGGATAATACAGGCTCATGGTTTTCTTAATCAAGGCATTCCCTATCGTGCTCTTCTGATGCGCATTCATTACGGGCGACTCCAGCTCATAATCCTCGGGCGAAGCAAAGGTGCGGACGGTCTTCATCTCCGGAAAGGCCTGAAAGCCGTACTCACTCATGAAGCGCGGTATCTCGCGGTCTAAACTCTCGAAAGGCTTCTGCCCGTACCACGTGCCCCAGTTATGACTGTCGCCCACCTTCCAGCTCTCCGGCCTGCCCCAGTTGGCCTCCAGCGGCGAGCCTTCCAGGTAGAAGCGACCCGGATCAAATTCTTTCACCTTCTGTGGCAAAAGCTGACGGAAAAGTATATCATATCCTTCCTGCATCTGCTGATAGACTTCGGGTGAATATTTCTCCTTCCATCCCCAGTAGCGCATACCTTCGTAAATTTCATTATTGCCGCACCACATGGCCAGTGACGCATGATTGCGCAGACGCTTAATGTTGTATTCTGCCTCGCGGGCTACATTGCGCAGGAAAGCCGGATCATGCGGATAGGTGGTACAAGCAAACATGAAGTCCTGCCATACCAGAATGCCGCGCCTATCGGCTTCCTCAAAGAACGCGTCGTCTTCATAGATACCGCCGCCCCACACACGAATCATGTTCATATTGGACGACTGCACATCCTCCAACAAACGGCTGTAGCGCTGGCGCGTAACACGTGGCAGCAACGCATCCGACGGAATCAGGTTCGTACCTTTGGCAAACATCGGCACCCCATTCACTTCGAAGTAGAAACTCTGGCCGTCCTTATCTTCCTCCTGGACTACACGTATCGAACGCAGGCCAATCTGGTGACTCTTCTTTGACACCACCTGCCCGTCTATCGACACTGAAGCCTCAAACATATACAACGCAGGCTCTCCCCAACCGTTAGGCATCCACAAATGTGGCTGCTCCACTGTTACAGGAAGAGAAATATGATTAAGCCCCGGCTGCAATTCCACCGTCTGCTCCACGTTCTTATTTGGTTCACCCGTATAACTGTACGTCACACGTACCACAGCCTGCTGTGTACGATTGCTAATATTGTTTATTTCTAAGCGATTGTCTACCTCTGCCCGTTCGGCGCTGACTGACTGCTGGTGCACGAAATAATCTTCCACTACCGCCCGATCCGCAAACTGCAGATACACCGGCCGCCAAATGCCACAAGTCACCATACGGATACCCCAGTCCCATCCATAGGAATAAGGTGCCTTACGAGTAAAAATACTTAGCTTCTGTGGATAATGATCATTATCGGCCGGATAATCAAACCCGTTACTCTCCCATTGTGGCATCGCTTCCCGAATGGGCGAACGGAAACGTACTACAAGCTTGTTTTCTCCTTTTCTTAAAACAGACTTAACAGGTACCCGATACCCCACAAACATATTATCTGCTTTCAGCAGCAAAGAACCGTTTAAGAAAACATCTGCATAGGTATCAAGCCCTTCAAAAACCAGATACACTCCTTCATGATGCAGCTGCTCTTCCGTCAGTACAAATGAAGTACGATACAACCAGTCTTCCTTTTCCACCCATTGTATTTTCTGCTCATTCATGCCATAAAAAGGATCAGGCAATTTATCATGGGCTATCAGGTCTTGATGCACCGTGCCCGGCACCTGTGCAGACAACCATTCATTAGTACCGTACATTGAAAATTCCCATCCAGTATGCAGCTGATGGATTTGAGATAAACTACTGCCCGACGCATGATTTCCATAAGTCAGTAAAAAGGCCAGTAACATCATCAGAGTGACTTTTGACATATTTTTCACGTTATAGATTCAAGTATCGCAATATCAAGTACAAAATAAAATAAGTTTTTCCGATAAGCCAAATTAATCGAAAAAACTTATTTTATTTTAGTTTTTTAAGGGAAAAGTTTATTTTACTTTAAGCTTATCAAAGCCTTCACCATATACTCCAACTACATTGCTTTGTGAAATGAAAGCATTCGGATCAATATCCTTTACTAACCGGAAGATATCGAGTGATTCCCGTTTTTTAGCCAAAACCACTACTACCTTTATTTCCTGTTTGCTGTACCATCCCTTTCCATCAAGTAAAGTCACCCCACGATCAATCTTTGTCGCAATCCCTTCGGCTATTTCCTCATATTTGCGTGAGAATATCAGGAACTGCACAGACTGACGTGTACTGTTAATCACATAGTCAATAACAATACTCATCACAAACAAGACACAAAAACCGAACAATACCCTGCGCCAGTCGTGAAAAATAAAATAACAGGATGAAATGATGACGATGTCACAATACATCATCATCCGTCCCAACGTAACATCCTTATACTTATTGATAATCCAGGCAATGATATCCGTTCCACCCGTACTTCCATTATTACAGAACACGATACCAATTCCAAAACCCAGCAGACCGGCACCTATCACACAAGCCATAAAATCCTGACCAGGACCTAACAACTGAGGAAGGTTTCCATTCTCATCTTTCAAAATCATCTGAAAGAACCAGAGCAGGAAAGTCAGCATAAAAATGGCAAAGACGGTCTTAATACTAAATTTAGGCCCTAATATTTTCAAGGCAAAACCCAGGAATATAGCATTAATCACAAAATAAGAGACTTGAATCTCTATGCCTGTGGCATAATAGATAATTGCCGCAATACCCGTTACCCCTCCGGTAGTAATCTGATAGGGAAGCATAAATGCAGCCCAGCCAATGGAATAACAAATCAGCCCGAAGGTTATGGCCAAATAGTCTCTGGACTCCCTGCCCAACTTTTTCTTTAATAAAGCTTCCATAGACAATAAAAAACAATCCGGAATGAACAGAAGATATCTTCTGTTCATTCCGGACGAGCATTTAAAAGGTTAAAGTACAATATTTACAATTTTCTTCGGTACAATAATCACCTTCTTCGGAGTCTTGCCCTCAATCCACTTCTGTGACTGTTCTTCAGCCAGTACAGCAGCCTGGATGGTATTATTGTCTGCATCGGCAGGGAACTCCATTGTAAAGCGAGCCTTACCATTGAAAGAAATAGTATATTTTACGCTGTCTTCTTTCAAATATTCCTCATTGAATTCCGGCCAATGTGCATCGCATACAGAAGAAGTATTGCCCAAAGCTTCCCACAATTCTTCTGCCAAATGCGGAGCAAACGGAGCCAAAAGCACTACCAGATTGCTCATCACAGCCTTGTTGCGACATTTCAATGAAGTCAATTCATTGACACAAATCATAAAGGCACTGATAGAGGTGTTGTAAGAGAAGGTTTCAATATCTCCTGTCACCTTCTTAATCAGTTTATGAATGGCTTTCAGTTCTTCTTTGGTAGCTTCTCCTTCAGCAGGCAAGAAAGCACCCTGACGGTCATAGAACAAATTCCAAAGCTTCTTCAGGAAGCGGTGTACTCCGTCAATACCATTGGTATCCCATGGTTTAGACTGTTCTACCGGGCCAAGGAACATTTCATACATACGCAATGTATCTGCTCCATAACGTTCTACAATCATATCCGGGTTCACCACGTTATACATGGACTTACTCATCTTTTCAACTGCCCAACCACAGATATACTTGCCATCTTCCAAAATAAACTCTGCATTATGATATTCCGGGCGCCAGTTCTTGAAGGCTTCCACATCCAGTACATCGTTCGATACAATGTTTACATCTACGTGCAACGGAGTTACTTCATACTGGTCTTTCAGTCCCAATGACACAAAAGTATTGGTATCCTTGATACGATATACAAAGTTGCTTCGTCCCTGAATCATTCCCTGATTCACCAGTTTCTGGAACGGTTCTTCCTTGATGCTGATGCCCAGGTCGAACAGGAATTTATTCCAGAAACGAGAATAAATCAAGTGACCGGTAGCATGTTCCGTACCTCCTACATAAAGGTCTACATTCTGCCAGTAATGGTCTGCCTTCTCAGAAACCAGCGCTTCATTATTATGCGGATCCATGTAACGCAAATAATATGCACTGGAACCGGCAAATCCCGGCATAGTATTCAATTCCAGAGGGAATACATTCACGTTATCAATCTTCGTATTTTCTACAACTTCACCTTTTGCTACATCCCACGCCCAACGAGTTGCATGTCCCAAAGGAGGTTCTCCGCTTTCTGTAGGCAAGAACTTAGCAACCTCAGGAAGTTCCAGCGGAAGCTTGCTTTCGTCAATCATATACGGCATGCCGTCCTTGTAATATACCGGAAACGGTTCACCCCAATAACGCTGGCGAGAGAAAATCGCATCACGCAAACGGAAGTTGACTTTCACACGGCCCAGATTATGCTCTTTCACATATTTCTTGGTAGCTGCAATGGCTTCTTTGATAGTCAGGCCATTCAGCGTCAAATCGCAATAAGGAGTTACCCCGGCTTTCGGAGAGTTGCAAACGATTCCTTCCTTCGCATCGAAACTTTCTTCGCTTACGTCACAACCTTCTACCAACGGTACAATCGGCAAGTTGAAATGTTTGGCAAATGCATAGTCACGACTATCGTGCGCAGGTACCGCCATGATGGCTCCTGTTCCATAACCAGCCAATACATAATCACTAATCCATACAGGAACAGATTCTCCTGTAAACGGATTTACTGCATACGAACCACTGAACACACCCGTTACACGACGGTCAGCAATACGTTCACGTTCTGTACGCTTCTTTGTACGGTCCAGATAAGCCTCAACTTCTGCACGCTGTGCTTCGGTTGTCAGCATCGGCACCAGTTCACTTTCAGGCGCAAGTACCATGAAAGTCACACCAAACATCGTATCGGCACGTGTAGTAAAGATGGTAAATTCCAAATCGCTGTCTTTTACCTTGAAACGTACTTCAGTACCTTCTGAACGGCCAATCCAGTTACGCTGAGTCTCTTTCAAAGAATCTGTCCAGTCTACCGTTTCCAGTCCGTCAAGCAAACGCTGTGCATAAGCAGACACACGCAAACACCACTGGCGCATCTTTTTCTGCACCACCGGATGACCTCCACGTTCAGATACCCCGTCTACTACCTCATCGTTGGCCAATACCGTACCCAATGCCGGACACCAGTTTACCATGGTTTCTCCTAAGTAAGCGATACGGTAATTCATCAGGATTTCCTGCTGTTCCTTTTCTGTCTTAGCTTTCCATTCTTCTGCAGTAAAATTCAGTTCTTCGCTGCATGCCACGTCCAGCCCTTTTGTTCCTTCAGCCTCAAAATGAGCAATCAGCTTGCTGATAGGCTGTGCTTTCTGGCATGAATTACAATAGAAGCTGTTGAACATTTTCTGGAAAGCCCACTGTGTCCAGTGATAATATCCAGGTTCACACGTACGTACCTCACGATCCCAGTCGAACGAAAAACCAATCTTGTCCAACTGTTCGCGATAGCGTGCAATGTTAGCTGCGGTAGTAACGGCCGGATGCTGGCCCGTTTGAATGGCATACTGTTCAGCTGGCAAACCGTATGCATCATATCCCATCGGATTCAACACATTGAATCCTTGCAAACGTTTGTAGCGTGCATAAATATCACTGGCAATGTATCCCAGTGGATGACCTACGTGAAGTCCCGCTCCCGACGGATAAGGGAACATGTTCAACACGTAGAACTTTTTCTTGGATTCATCTTCGACAACTTTATAGGTCTTGCGTTCCACCCATCTCTGCTGCCACTTCTTCTCAATTTCTCTGAAATTATATTCCATAGCGAAATATTATATGATTGATTATTACGTATTTCTCCAATTTCTCCGCAAATATAGTAAGAGTTCAGGAATAAATAAGGATAGTTTCGAACGAAAAGTTTATCTTTGCTTGATAAATGAAAACCTAATCTTAGAAATCTATGCACATCCGTAAATTCTTTCTACTCGCTACTATCCTCTGTAGTGTATGCAGTCTCAACGCACAACGTTATGAACAACTGCTGGAAACTGATTGGAAATTTCACAAAGGAGAAGCCAATGGAGCTGAAGCTGTGACATTCAACGACTCGCAATGGGAATCAGTCTGTGTTCCACACGACTGGGCCATTTATGGACCGTTTGACCGCAACAATGACTTACAGAATGTAGCCATTACTCAGAACTTGGAGAAACAGGCATCTGTCAAGACCGGACGTACCGGAGGACTTCCTTATGTGGGAGTAGGATGGTATCGCACCCGTTTCGATGCAGACCCTGATAAAAAGACAACACTGGTTTTTGATGGAGCCATGAGTGAAGCCCGCGTGTATGTCAATGGAAAAGAAGCCTGCTTCTGGCCTTTCGGTTACAATTCCTTCCATTGTGACATTACTGAGCTTCTGCACAAAGAAGGAAAAGACAATGTATTGGCTGTACGTCTGGAAAACCGTCCTCAATCTTCCCGCTGGTATCCGGGAGCCGGACTTTACCGGAATGTCCATCTCATTACTGCGGAAAAAATACATGTACCTGTATGGGGTACACAGATTACCACTCCACACGTAGCTAATGACTATGCTTCAGTCTGCCTTCGTACCTCGTTGCAGAATGTGGAAAAAGAAGAAATTACCATAGAAACAGAAATACTGGACCCGAACGGAAAAAAAATTTCTTTCAAAAAGAACAGCGGACGCATCAATCACGGACAGCCGTTCACACAAAATTTCATTGTAGAAAATCCCCGGCTGTGGTCGCCCGAAACACCGTTCCTATATCAGGCTGTATCTAAAATCTATGCCAACGGAGAACTTACAGATACTTATACCACCCGCTTTGGTATCCGTTCCATCGAATTTGTGGCCGACAAGGGATTTTTCCTGAACGGCCAGCACCGTAAATTCCAGGGGGTATGCAACCACCACGACTTAGGTCCTTTAGGAGCTGCCATCAACGTATCTGCGCTACGCCACCAGCTTACGTTATTGAAAGACATGGGTTGCGATGCCATTCGTACTGCACACAACATGCCGGCACCCGAGCTTGTCAGACTCTGCGATGAAATGGGATTCATGATGATGATTGAACCTTTCGATGAATGGGACATTGCCAAGTGTGAAAACGGATACCACCGCTATTTCAACGAATGGGCTGAGAAAGACATGGTAAATATGCTACAGCAATACCGGAACAATCCTTGTGTAGTAATGTGGAGCATCGGTAATGAAGTGCCCACCCAATGCAGCAGTGAAGGATACAAAGTAGCCAAGTTCCTGCAAGACATTTGCCATCGGGAAGACCCTACCCGTCCGGTTACCTGCGGCATGGACCAGGTTAGTTGTGTACTCGACAACGGATTTGCGGCTATGCTCGACATTCCTGGATTCAATTATCGCGCACACCGTTATGAAGAAGCTTACCAACGCCTGTCTCAAAATCTTGTATTAGGCTCAGAAACCTCTTCTACCGTCAGCTCACGCGGCGTATACAAATTTCCGGCAGAACGTAAAGCCGATGCCAAATACGAAGACCATCAGTCTTCTTCTTACGACCTGGAATACTGCTCCTGGTCTAACATTCCCGATATAGACTTTGCTCTGGCTGATGACTACCAATGGACTTTGGGTCAATTTGTCTGGACAGGTTTTGATTACCTTGGCGAACCCAGTCCATACGATACGGATGCATGGCCCAACCACAGCTCCATGTTCGGTATTATTGACTTAGCTTCTTTGCCAAAGGACCGGTACTATTTATACCGCAGCGTATGGAACAAGCAAGCTAAAACACTTCACATTCTTCCTCATTGGAACTGGGAAGGCAGAGAAGGAAAAGAAGTACCCGTATTTGTCTATACCAACTATCCGACAGCCGAACTTTTCATCAACGGAAAAAGTTATGGAAAACAGACGAAGCACAACCAAAGCGTAGAGAACCGTTACCGCCTGATGTGGCACAACGCCATTTATGAACCGGGAGAAGTAAAAGTTGTGGCATACGATGAACACGGTACAGCTAAAGCAGAAAAGATAATCCGTACGGCTGGGAAACCACATCACATCGAATTGGTTTCTTCACGCCAGTCGCTCACAGCCGATGGAAAAGACTTGGCATACGTAACCGTACGTGTTGTAGACAAAGACGGAAATCTCTGCCCCACAGATATGCGCCTGGTGAAATTTAAAGTAAAAGGAGCTGGAAGCTACAAGACCTCAGCCAATGGAGACCCGACTTGTCTGGATTTGTTCCACCTGCCTCAGATGCACGCCTTCAACGGCATGCTGACTGCAATTGTGCAATCAGGAAAAGAAGCAGGTACCCTTGAGTTACAAGTCACTGCAAAAGGGCTGAAATCAGGAAAGATACAAATCGAAGTAAAATAACCCTCAAAACAACAGCGGGGAAAAGCAGGCACTTCATGCCTGCTTTTCCCCGCTTATATTTTTCCACAGCCTGCTATCTGTCCAAGTTTTCCTTAAATTCAACTTCTACAATACGAAGTTCATGATTGGTTTTATCTCCATCTTTTGCCTTGAACAAATCCAATTCATTGGCTACCGGGGCAGCCACTTCCACAATCTGTCCAAAGGCATCATCCTCTTTACTTGACCCCTTCAACCGGATAGTTATTTCAGAAGCAGGAACAGGTTTCACCTTCAGGTGAACATAACCCAGACTTTTTTCAGTTTCTCCGCTCCAAATCAACTCATCGCCCGCATAAATTTCCAAAGGATAACTGCGCATACGCCATCCTGTAAGTTTCATACATATCTCATCCACACGCGCTACCCTCTCAAGATGATACTTAATCCATGCAGTGGAAGCTTTTCCATCATTTTTCCATTCACTCAATTCATTGTCATCAAAACTCTTACAAGCTTCCTCCGTATTTATTCCGGCCTCTGCAGAAAGTACAGCCACATCTACCGCACGATCTATATAAGAAGGAGATAAAGGGGTTTCTCCACAATCTAAACTTCCTTCCAGATTGTCTCCAGGAATGTATGTACTCAGTCCATTTTGTACTTCTACAGGAGAAGAAACCAGTTCCAATGAAGCGGAAGCCAATCCTTCTGCTTCAGCTCGTACAACCACCTTCCCTGCTGTAACAGACGAGCGCAATAACGCACGGTTCACCCCACATTCCACGGGAAGTTTTTCCGACAAGATATAATTATCCGGGCCTTGCGCTATACCTCCTCGCCATTCAGCCGGACCTTCTACAGTAAAATGAATCAAATCGTTCGCCAGCGGACAACGATTCCCTTCCGCATCAGCGACCTCCACCTGCAACAACACCAAATCGGCTCCATCGGCTTTCCATCCTTTCGGATGCTGAATGGCAGATAATTTCAATTTAGCAGGTTTACCTGCGGTTCTTAACTGCATGCGCGCAACTTCTTTTCCGTCATTATATCCCACTGCTTCCAATACCCCAGGAGTGAATGCGATTTTATCAAAAGTAAACAAGAAATGATAGTCACGCTGAGCCTGCCCCATTATTTTTCCGTTTAAAAATAACGCCACACTATCTGTATTAGAAACTACATACACAGGCTTGACCACTCCCGGTTCATAATTCCAGTGCCCTACGATATGCAAACGAGGATTTTCCGTATCTACCCATCCGTCCCACATCACCTGATGAGCGAAATAAGAATCTTTCGGAATACGCATAGGGTCTGTATCTCCACTACGCCGGTAATTCTCTACCCCACGGAAATGAGTATTTGTATCTGAAAAAATAATCTTAGCGCCATATGGATAATAATGAAGTTTATGCGCTCTTTGAGGACATCAAGAATGGCTTAAAGGGCATCAATAGCAAATTGGGAAATGCTCCAAAAGTAAGCAACAACCAATCAGAAGGACAAGCTCCGGCGGTGGACTTGAAGCCCATAAAAGAACTGTTTGACAGTTCTGCAAAGGAGCATCAAGCACAGACGAAGGCTATGCTGACCAAGTTTGGGGAGGCAGAAGTTCATGCATCGAATAGGATTCTGCACTTGTTGCGTGATTTGAAAGAGATGTTTGTCCAAAGTTCGGAAGAAAGGGAGGACAGACCTCAGGAACATATCCACCGCCACCGTTTCGACATCCGGTCGAACAAGGTCTTTTCTCTTTTGGTCAGCATGGGTGTCGTATGCAGCCTCTCCATATGGGGCAACATCGAGCTTTGGCAGTCCAAGCGTCAGTATGCGGATAATGCGTTGAAGTTCCGCGTCATCCGCTCATGGGGAGGATGCGACGCAAAAGACATCCTCTGGCTGAATGACGTATTCGACATCAGGCGTGACGAGGAAACCATCGACCAATTACGCCAAGAGGCTGACGGATATGACAGGGACTTGAAAATCGTATCTGACAGTCTGATGCAGGAGAGAATCAAGCAAAGAAGATAAGTTTTCCATCTACAACAAAGGGATATTTTTTCAACGGTATCCCTTTGTTGATTAATCACGTCTATTACTTTACCAAGTAATAATCTTATCCACTATGGCCTGCTGTTCGGAGCTGCTACGCCGCAAATAAATGCGAGTAGTTTCTATGCTCTCATGCCCCATCAAGTCCGCCAATAAGGATATGTCATTGAACTTTTCAAGGAAATTCTTGGCGAAACGGTGTCTGAATGAATGAGGATAAACCACTTTCTCATTCAATCCGTATTTTTGCGCATAGTTTTTCAGTTGTTGGGCTATACCTCTTGCCGTAATACGATTGCCAAAGCGATTAAGGAATAGATAGCCTGTTGTCCGCTTTTCCTTTTGTAGCCAAGATACTGCTTCCGTGCGAAGTGCTTTGGGTATGTAAATACGCCGTATTTTACCGCCTTTGGTGTAAATATCGAAATAGCCGACCTGCACGTGTTCCACTTTCATCTGTATAAGTTCACTGACACGTGCACCTGTAGCGGCAAGAAAACGTACCACGAAATACCACGAAAGATTATCCTCTCTTTTCAGTTTGTTTTTCAAGAAAGTATAGTCGGCATTGCTAATCACATTCTCTAAATAAGAACGTTGCTGCACTTTGACGGACTTCAGACGCAAACGTGACTTTCCTGACATATCAAGATACTTGTTGACAGCCTGTATGCGGAGATTGACCGTCTTAGGCTTATACTTCTCAATCAGGTACGTCTTGTAAATCAACAAATTCTTTTTGTTCAAGTCCTTGTGCCGGGAATAGAACTCTTTTACAGCATACACGTATGCTGAAACGGTGTTTTCTGCCATATTGCTTTGGCGCAAACACTCCTCAAAATCTTTAATTTCCATTTTCAAATTTATTAATGAAACAATATGTTATCTCTAATAAATTAGGCTGAGAGCCAAATGTGTTGAGTTCCTATTATGAGAAGTT
>ULOK01023783.1_pt1 | contig 15630 bp, 13 predicted proteins | sample 1952501 | NCBI WGS metagenome assembly ULOK01 (sample SAMEA4835601, study PRJEB28245) | human gut metagenome | biome: gut microbiome; material: fecal sample | place: Denmark | collected 2008
ATACAGTCATCCAATATTTTGCACTTTCATTTTCTTCAATTGTTTTTCTTTTTCTACTTTTTTACCCATAGAAAAATCCCTCCTTGATATTTTATATTTTATCACGGAAGGATTTATTTACACAACTTTTTCTATACTCTCGTTATCCAATCGGAAGGAAATCCGATTTACACAAGATTTTCTATAGGCTCGCTTTAGGCGGAGAATTTTTCATTATTTATATAAATTTCCTATATTTCTTCACGATTATCTTTAGAATCAATTGTTTTTTGTAATGCTTCTTGAACTGCTTCATCAATATTCTTTTTTATAAGTTCCATTTTACCACTATTACGATTATAATTTGCAATTCTACTTTCAGCAATTTTGTCTTCTCTATTTGCTTTATCAGTTTCTACTACTGAAAGTCCATATTTTATACATAGATCATCATTTGTTTCTCTTAAAAGAGCAAGTTCAACATTAGAATTATGATATTTGCTACCATCAATAAAGGAGACTGAATTTAGTATTATATGGTTATGAACATTATCTTTATCTATGTGTGTGCAAACTAATACTTGATATTTATCTCCCCATAAATTATTTGCTAGTTCCATACCTATATCATTACATTCTTCAGCAGAAACTTCTTTTTCCTTAAATGATTGTATAAAATGATAACCGAAGTCTTCCATCTTCTTTATGAAAATTCTTCTTAATTAACATCATTTCTTCATAAACATTTTCTGGCAAACAATTTATTCCAGATACTAAAATTCCATGTTCTGTTTTTTCTCCATTCATTGCATAATTTATAACTGCTTCTAGATTTTTTTGTATTACTTTATATTTTGTAATAGCCATGTGCCACCTCCTTATTTTTTTCTTGAATGGATTTCTTTCTCAAACCTTAAAATAAAATCCGAAAGTTTTTTGAAATATAATTATAATCATCATGTGATGTACTATATCTTGAATTTGAAATTCTTGCTATTTGATTTATATAGTTTGCATATTCATCTTTAGGTACAATTAAATTTGGAATATAATAATCTCCTTCCTTACGATATTCAATTTTGTCTTTTCTTTCATTTTCCATAATGAAAACCTCCTTTAAATTTATTTTATATAAAAAATAGAGCAGAAATTTTTATTTTTCTACTCTATAATTATAATTAACTTATTTTATCTTCCCATTCCATTACTCTGCCCTTGTTGGTTTTGTTGATTTTGATTAACTTGATATATTCCTCTTAATTGTTCTAATCTTCTTTTCTGATCTTCTGTTGCTCTACTTCCTAAAAACATTAACTGCGACATTTCCCTTCTTTCAGCCATTGCTTTTTGTGAATGATTTACTTCACTTGTAGTAACTTTGCCTCTAGTAACAGTTCTATCCACTTTACTTATTGGTAATTTAGGAGAATTAGATTCTTCTAATTTTTGTTGTTCTTCTTGCATTTTTTGTGCTTGAGCAAGTGAAATTCCCATTTCTTGCTTTAATGCTTGTCCTCTAAGTGTTTTCTTAGGTTCTTTTACTTCTACAGTACCACCATTAGCAACAGTTAAAGCATCTAACAGAGCATTAATATCACCATTATAATTTTCTTGTCCTGCAAACATTACAGCTTCTTCTATAAATTGTGTTGCAGATATTTCTCTATCATTACTTTTTAATATAAACTTACCACTACTTGGAATATGTGGTGCAACTACTTCTTGTATATATTGCTTTGCAGATATTTGAACTCCATTAGGTAATGATACTTCTTTTTGCACCAATGCTGGATTTAAGGAATCTACTATATCTATAACATTTACTTGTTTTCCTTTTAAAGTAATTGTTCCAGCATTAGCTCTAGTATTTTCTGATAATAATTTAGATATATCTCCTTTATATTTTTGTTGTCCTTCACCTAATATATATTCTTCAATATATTGTTTTGCAGATATTTCTGCTTTATTTTGCAATACAAATCTGCCATTGCTTGGAATATGTGGTGCGACTACTTCTTGTATATATTGTCTAGCCGGAATTTTAGCACCATTTGGTAATTCTATTTTTTGTTGCAATAATTCTGGTTTTATTAAATTTACAATATCAACTGTTCTTATAGTTTTTGTTTGTTTATTAATAGCATTTTCTTCTTTATTAGTTTGTGATGTAGTAGTTTGACTTGGTTGAGATTGTTTTTCTTGGTTCTTTTGTTTACTTTGAGTTTGGATAGTTCTAGCATCTACTTGTTCAAATCTTTCTTTAGATTCCTGTTGAAAGCAGAAATTATCACTTATTCCAGCTGCTTTACATCTTGCTGAAATTTGAGTTTTAACTTTATCCATAAATTGAGGATCTACTTGTTGCATGATAGGAAGCATACCTTTGATAATTTTATCCATATCACAGGTACTTACACCTATATTTTTATTATCTCTAGTTGGTATAGAGAAAATAGCCTCATAATTACTTGCACCCAAAGTTTCTTTTATATCTTTAACTGCATCTAATTTTTTTAATCCTGTAGTAATATTTTTTCTTAAATGATTTTTAATATGTTCTTTAAATTTAGGATTTGTTAAATCTGCATCTTTTAATCCCAAATTAGGAAGTCCTTTAAATTTTGAATCTTTATTTTTATCTAATATTTCTATAATAGTTCCAGCTACCTGTTCAATAAATAAATCATTAAATTTTACTTGTTTTCCATCAAATGTTACATTTTGTCCTTTGAAATCTTTTATGCTAGATAGTAAAGTTTCCTCTATAGCAGCTTCAAAAATATCTGCTCTAAGAGAGTTATAGGATTGATTTTCTCCATTACTTTTTAATGGAGGTTCATCTCCAATTCCAATCCAATTATCTATTGTTCCTGTAAGAGCTGGTGGCTCTCCACATCTTTCGACAATTTCAGGATGCTCTTGTGCAATTTCTTGAAATGCACTTATATAATTGGCTAAATTATCCGTATCCGCATATACAACCATCTTATCATCTCTTTCACTTGATGAACCTAATTTAAAATAAAATGGTATTTGTTGTGATTCGCATTTACTTTTAAATAATTGGGCCAGTTTCCACATATCTTGATTTTGACATCCAATATATAACCTATGCTTTACTGGAATTTTACTCTCTTGCCTTCCTGATATATATTGTGATTTTATATGTTCCCATCCATCATTTAATTCCCATCCGTTTATATCTTCTCCAAATAAAGGATTACTCTTTAATCTTGTTATATCTTGCATTGAACTAACTTTTCCAAAAGATTTCAAATATTGTTGTAATTCTCTTGCTGCCATTCCTCCCTGTTGTTCTAATGCTTTCATTTGATTATCATTTAATCTTAAAATATTATCTATCCATTGGTTATATGTATTTACAAAAAATTGCTCTTTATCTGTTAAATTAATTCCTGTATTATCTTTATTCTGATTCATCTTAACTAAAAAACTATATAAATCACTTCTATTAAAGACATCTGTCCTAGAAGATTTTGCATATCCTTCTACTATCCTTTGTAATATTTCTGAATTATCCAAGGGACTTTTAGTTCTATCATAAATTTCACTTAATTTTACCATAACTTAAATCCTCCTAGTTTTTTAATAAACTTCTAATTTTGCTTAAAAGTTTCTTTATAAAATTTGGTTTTTTGTATTCTACCATTGATAAAGAATTAGTAACTTCTTTATCTTCAACAACAGTATTTTGCTCTTTCTTCTTGAATATATTATCAGGATTATATTTTTCATATAATTCTTGTTGTTCTTTGATTTTTAAATTTTCATTATCAGAAAAACTTTTTAAAATTTCTTGTTTTTCTTCCTCACTATCACACCAGTAATTTAATTTTAATATAGCAAGTAAAACTATAGTTTCTCTTTGTAAGTTTTGTTCATCTAATTCTATATTTACATCAATAATAGGATAGTATTCCTTATCTCTTTCTTCTTCAAAAAAATCTTTAATTTTTTTTGGTACTTTATCTATAAACTGATCTTCCATTAAATTTATTATTGCATAAATTTCTGAATATGCTATTTTACTATCTTGTATCATTTGTATCCCCCAACTTATAATAATTTAATTTTATTTTATCATAAAATATCTTTTTTAAAAACAATTTACCATAGTTTTCTTAACTTTTTAGAAACCTGAAGGAGTGAGCTTGAAAATTAGGCGTAATATATCCCATTTTAGTAAAAAAGTATTATTACGCCTTTTTTAGAAACTGTCGGTCGTTCGCTAGTTTCATAGGCAGTCTAGTAAGTAGTTTTATCTACTATAATTGCTGATAACTTAATATCTTTACTTATACTTGTCCAAGCTTTTTGCAATCATAAATCCACAACCAAGTATCCACCAAAACTCTTTTATTATTGTGAGTTTATAGTTCTAAATTCTCACTTACGCACTTTGTATAAATAGACTGTTTATACTAATACGAGCAAATTTTATAGCATTGGCTTGCTAAACCAAGAACTTTTATAGAGGTTCTGCATATCTCTTGCAAAATAAAAAACATCTGCAATCTTTTAAATTGCAAATGTTTTCTATTTTTCTATTCAATTAAATAAAATGTGAAACATTTTACTCTATTTTGGAATATTTTGTTTCACATTTTTGCTTATATAATATTTTTATTATTTATTATTTCATTTAAAGTAATCTTTACTTCACTGATTTCTATTTTATATTTATCATTTAATACATATTTATTTTGCATATTTTCAAATTCCTTTAATAATTCCTCATTAAAGTCTTGTTTTAAATAGGTGAAGTCCTTAATTTTTAAATCAGCATCAATTCCACCTTTTCTAATGCTCTCCTCTTGCCTTTTATATGAAATTAGTTTCTCTAGTTCTTCTTTGTTTTGTAACAATTCTTTAATTGCTTTTGTTTGTGCTAGTATTGTAATGTCATATAAATGCTTTGATGTATCCTTATGCATATTTCTAATATAATAAAACTCTGCTGCAAAAACTTTATCTATAAACATTCTTTCAAGTTTTATAATATTTATATCAAAATCTGATATTTCAAACTGTTCTTTTAAAATTTTTCTCTCACTTTCGTTTGCTAATTTATATATAAGTGGTTCTATTTTATATTTTTTATAAGGCTCACTAACCGTAAAAGATGTTGCTTCTACTTGTATAATTCCTGCTCTATGTAATGGATCTTTACTAGTATCATAAATAGAATTATATCTGTATATTCCTGTAACACTTCCTTTATTATCAATACATTCATCTTTTGATAATTCTAGTCCTTTTACCTCATAACCTAGAGCTGACTCTTTTAATCTGTTTTTGTTTTTAGTATTTGATTGTTCAGGAATAACTTTTACCGTTAAGTCTATATCTTCTGAAAAACGATTCATTGTATCTAATATTTTATAGACTGCTGTTCCACCTTTAAAATATGCTTGTAATTCATCTTGATTTTTTGATAATTCTTTCAATATTGTACATACATAATAATCTTTTTCAATAATATCTGAATCTATTCCTGTTTTTGTATTTAAGTTATCTATAAAATCTCTAAATAATTCTTTATTTAAATGTAAATTCATTTTTACCTCCTACCTTGCTAAAACAAGTATCTTGTTTATTACAGTTCTGCTTTTTGTATCCATAGCATATTTAATTATCTTTTCAAAATCTAAATTATTTTCCTCTATGAAATTATAGATTATTTCATCAGGATTATCTACTTCAATTCCTATATTGTCTTTATTCTCTATTAAGTCAAATAATTGTAAATACTTATAATTCTCATTGTTTATCTCAATTTTAGGTTTTCTAATTATAACATTCAAATTCTTATTTTCATATTTATTAAAGTTTTTACATTCATTTGTAGCAATATCTATAACATTTGGAACTTGAGTAGTTAAATGTGCTTCATTAAAAAGCTTTGCTCCAGTAATGTAACCTTTTATATTACCCTCTTTGTCCATTATATACTTATACCTAATTATTTGCCTATTCCCAAGTAACATTTTGCCAAATATATTTTCATTAGGGATATAATAAATGCCCTTATATGCTGTTTCTATTATGCCTTCTTTATTCATTCTATTTAAAATAGCTTTAATATTATTGAATACTTTTTCTTTTTCATTTTCGTTGTAAAATCTTATAATATACTCTTTAATTTCTTCAATAAAAATTGGTATTCCTTTTTCGCTTTTATTTATATATTCTAACACCATATTATAGCAATTCATTTTTACTCACCTCTTTATTACTATTTTATGATTATTTTTATATTTTATTCATATTCTAGTAATATTTTAGCATTTTTTTTGCCTTTTGTCAAATATTATCGGTGTTTAACATTCTATTCAATATGTATTGTGCATTTTTTGATTATTTTGTTGTGCAAATTTTGAGTATTTTATATGTAAGAGTATCAATATTTTTCAAAAAATGGTGCTAACAACAACACTCATGTGTGTATTGTCCTCCATTTTCTCTTGTTCCAGGCAAATATGCTTTGATATATCCTGGTTCTAAATTGCTTTGATTAAATGGTGGGTCTAATAGTTTAATAATTGCACTTTGCCTATCTATTAAATGATTTTCTAAACTTTCCATTGATATATATTTTTTGTCATTATCTCCAACTTCTGATATCACTGCCCAGCTTTGTGTTATGCTGTCTATCTTGCATTCTTCATTTTGCAAGCTTCCGTAATATTTCTCCATCGTCTGTAAATGCTCTTCTATACCATCTTCCATCCCAACCTATTGTGTTTAATGCTTTTTTCAATTTATTTAATATTTCCTCATATTTTTTTGCTAATTCATCTTCCCCTTTATACTTGCATAATGGAATAAATTTTTTTAATATATCACTCAAGAAAAAACCTAACCATATACTTTCTCCTTTACCTTTGTTCCCTACTGTACTAAACCCATCATTCCAGTCGCCCGAACCTATTGTAGGCAAGTCATTTTCTCCTAAGTTTATCTTTCTTTCTATTGCTTTTTTACAATGTTCATATATTGTACCACTTTCTTTTGATGGCAAATATTTGTCATATTTTTCATCTGTGCCTTCTTCCAAATTTGCACCTTCTATATAATTTGTTTTAATATCTAATATTGTATAATCACCTGTAAAATTTATATATTCTTCTGTAATATAAGCAAGCCAAAGCAAATCATCTGAAAATCTTGTTCTTATGCCTCTTCCGGGTTTCATCATGCCACCAATGTTCTACATCTCCTTCTATAAATTGATGTGAACTATGCTTTATTATTTGATTTTTCATTATTTCTGGATTTATATATTTTAATGCTATTGTGTCTTGTAGTTGGTCTCTAAATCCAAAGGCACCACCTGATTGATAATAACCGCTTCGCGCCAATAATCTTGCTGATATTGTTTGATATATAAGCCATCCATTTAACAATATATTCATAGACTCTACCGGTGTTTTTACTTGAACCTTGCCTGTTATATCTTCCCAATACTCTTTTACTTTTTTATATTCTTCTTTTACATTACTTATTTTTCCGTACTTATAAGCATTATCTTGACAATTAATTATACTTTCTTCTGCTCCTAAAACTATTGATATTTCTTTACTTTCTAATGCCTGTAATTCTACTTGGAATTCTATTGCAAGTATTCCATTTCGCCATAAAGAATTCTGTCTGTCTAACTCTAATTTATGAATTCCATCTGGATTTGCTATTGTTCCATTTCCTATAAAAAAATCTTTATTACCTGTATAAGAATTTATTTTTTCACTACTTGAAACATATAATACATTTTTAAAATCCTCATTTGAAATATTCTCCAAGCATAGTAAATTTGACCCCTCTTTATATTCTAAATTCAGATAAGTGTTGGAAATAGTCTCATCTTCTCCTAATACAGGTTTTATATAATATATTAATTTTATTTTTCTTTTCCTTGGTTCAATATTTTCTAATCGTATCAGGTGCACTTTTGCACTATCTTTACATGGTACAAATATGCTTGCATTTTGTATAAGTCCATTGCTCTTATGCATATAATTTGCATATCCAAAACCATAAGTTATATAGTAGTCATTACTATCCGGAATAGGATTTTGCCCTAATGACCACACTTTTTTGTTTTCCATATCTTCCAAATATATTATCTCTGACGGTATATCATTTGTTGGGTTGTTTGCCCATGCTGTTAATCTATTTAATCTACTGTTTTTATACCATGTATATCCACCCATATTTTCTGTAACTACAGTTCCAAACTTCTCATTTGCTAATACATGACTCCATACAGTTGGTAGTTTATTGTCTTTATTTATTCTAATATTATATTCCTTGCCATCTAGCGAAAATCCTCCATATTCATTACAGTATTTTAGTTGTTCATCTTCTAGTTTTTTTCTTATTTGTTCTGGTTTCTCTGCAATTTGTGGTATTTTTTCATCTCCTATTTGTTTTATTGTTTCTATATACTCTTCTTCTAAATCTGTAAGCTGTCTTTCTATTTTGCCTAAGCTCACATCTAAAACCAAATTTGCTCTAAATTCCAAAACTTGTATTTCCTCTTTCGATAAATTATTTAATACAAAAATTCCACTTCTTATATTTTGCAGATATCCCATATTTTTATTTAATATAATATTGATTATTCCTTCTCTTGTGTAATTCTCATAGCTATGCTGTTCTTCATCTACAATAACTAAATCTATATTTATATTTTTAACTCTTAAATATTCATAAACATTTATTACTTGTTTCAATATTTCTATATCACTAATATCTTTAACCTTTACAAGCAAAATTGGCAAGTCTCCAGAAATACCATACTTCCAGAGTTCACTTACATATGCACTAATCACTTTTTTATTTTTATTTATAATTCTTTTTAAAGGATTTGGAAATATTAAATAACCAAGGATTTTTTGACATAAATCTATTTCTTTTCCTTTTATGTTTAAATATCTTGATTCTGCTTCAACTTTTACTTTTGCTAATTCAATACTTCTTTTTATAGTTTCCGAATTTGTAAATTTATTTATTAACTCTATTACCTTTTCTTTGCTTTCAGATACACACATAATCAAATTAAATGCTACTTTTTCATTTGCCTTTATTTTAACTGTGTTTTTTATTGCAATTATAGGCTCTGTAGTTAGTCCTATATTTCTACCCAGCGGTATAGAATTTTCTACTGTTTTTGGAAGTCCTATTGCTTCTCTTCCATAAAATTTCTCCTTATCCACCTCAAATTCTGTTTCACCTATTATTTCATTTTCCGCATATAAATTTACAGCTAAAAACATATCTGATTTACTCTTATCCCTTGATTTTCTTCTTATCAATATTGTATCTTCTATAATTTCATATTCTAAAAATAATTTATTAAATGCTCTATGTGCATAGTCTTGTTCTTTTTCTGATATCAATGGCTCTAAAAATGATGTTATTTCTATTGTTTCATCTTCTATTCCATGATTTACTAGTTCAATTCTTCGTATTTCTACCGGTTCCGTTGGCGCCACAGATATTTTTGTTATTGTTTCTATATTTCCATCTTGCCTTGTAATTTTATTCATGTCAGGTGTAAAGCACATTACATATTTATCTGCTTTTGATAGATAGTTCATATAGTTTGATGTCCATATTCTTTTTGTTTTAATATTTTTAAAGAAAAAGAATATTCCTTGTTCTTCATCATCAGTGTATTTATATCTATTTATTAAAATATTGTTATATTTACTATATCCATTTCCCTTTTGATCCATTATTATGGTATATTTATCATTTCCTATTACATTTACATTATTTAATTCTGTATTTATCTTTGTTATTTCTCTTTGTGTTGCATTTTCGTAGTCTATATATTTTATCTTTTCAACCTTTTCTTTTTCCTCTTTAGTTATTATTATATTTTCTGGCATTCTCTCTTGTAGTAATACATCTACAGCTTCTATTTCTGGATTTTGTACAAATCTTTTTTGAATTATATTATTATTCATTAGGTTGTTAATTGATAATAATATTAATCCTTGATGGTGTGCCATATATGTTTTTACTATTGCTTTTGTTTCGTTTTTTCTTAATCTTGTTGGTGTATAATCTATTGATTCGTAAAACCCGTATTTATTATACATTCCCAGTTTTTCTAACTGTTTTAAATTTTTTAATACTTCTATTGGTTCATCTATAATGGCCATTATACTTGCATATGGAGCCACTACTATCTCGTCAGCCAATCCTCTTTTTAAACCCAACCATGGTATTCCAAACGCTTTGTATTGATAATTATTGTTCAAATCTTTTAGGTTAAAAGCAGATTCTGATATTCCCCAAGGGATTTTTAGTTTTTTATTATATTCTTTTTGACTCATTATTAAAAATTTACAAGATTCATCTAGCAGGCTTCCTGGGTATTTGGGAATATTTATATTTGGCATTAAATATTCAAATGCTGTACCAGACCAAGATATTAGCCCTTTGTATTTATTTAACACTGTTAAAGTTCTACTTAAATTATACCAATGTTTTTGTTCAATGTCTTTTTTTGCTATTGCTACTAAACTTGTTTGCCTTGCTTCTGATGCTAATAAATCATAATATGAATCTGTAAGCATATTTTCTTCTACATTATATCCAACAGAAAATAACTGCATTTTTTCGTTATACAATTTTGTAAAATCTGTATGTTCTACCAATTCATCTATTCTAGTATCTTCTTGTCCGTTCTGAATTAAAAATTGTTTTACCACATACAAATATCCGACAAAATTTCCACTATCTACAGATGAAATATATCTTGGTCTTAATGGCTCTAAAGTCTCAATATTATACCAGTTATACAAATGTCCATTCCATTTTTGTAAATTATATATTGTATCTATCATTTTATTTAAAAGCTCTAGAGTATTTTTTTGTGTTTCATATCCTAAGTCATAGCTTGATATTACAGCAAGCAATGCTAACCCAATGTTCGTAGAAGATGTCCTTTTTATTGCTTTTGGTTTTCTATCTTCTTGATAGTTATCTGGAGGAAGATAATTGTTTTCTTTTACTAAATAATCCTTAAAAAATTGCCACGTTTTTTTCCCCACTTCTAACACATATTGCTTGTCTTTATCCACTAAAAGTTCTTTTTTGTTATTAACTACTATTTCTTTACTTATATAACACATAATTGCTGGCGCTATTAACCATAGTGATGATATTACAAATATTAAAACACTAAATGGATTTTTTGCATTAATAAATAAATATAAAATACCCAATATTCCCAATATTATATTTGGTGCCATATTTATATAGTATGACTTTATATCTTTTTTTGCCATTTTTTCTGCTTCTTCTGCTGTTACCCATTCTAACATATGTTTTTTGCTAACTTTTAGTCTATATAAAGTTTTACATATTGCATTTGCTGACATATATGCTTTATCTGGTAATGTTGCTAGTGTAAATAACCCTCTTAATAAACTTGCATTTATTCCAGATAAAGTTTTATTAAATGTTTTTTGCCTTTTTTCTCCTTCTCTTTTAAATACAATTTTATTTATTACGTCTATTACTGTTGGAGTAAGTACTGCAATTAACACCGTTGTAATAATTGGCCATATTTTTATTTTATAAAAATAATCTAATATGCACATATATATTATTGTTAATACACTTGATACTTCTAATAAACTTCTTACTAGATTATCAAATATTTTATACTTCGATAATATGTTTAATGGATTATTTTTTATTTCTCCTCTTTTATTTTTTATTTTATCTTTCAACCATATAATAATTTGCCAATCTCCTCTAATCCATCTATGGAGTCTTGACTTTGAGCTATTGTATCCAACCGGATACCCATCCATTAGCATAATATCTGTTGCCAATCCACATCGTAAATAGCTTCCCTCTAGCAAATCATGACTTAATATTGTATTTTCTGGTATTTCATTATTTAATATTTTTGAAAATATTTTTAAATCATATATCCCTTTTCCTGTAAATATTCCTTCTTCAAAATTATCTTGATAAATATCTGATATAGCATTAGCATATACATCTACACCACCTGCTCCTGCATATATTTTCGTATATAAACTTTTTATACTTGACATTAAATCTATTCCAATTCTTGGTTGTATAAGTGCATGTCCTGCTATAACCAAATCTTCGCTTTTATTTAATTCAGGTTTGTTTAAAATATGTGCCATTGCTCCTATTAATTCTTTTGCTGAATTTAAGACTAAGTCAGTGTCTGCATCAAGTGTTATAATATATTTTATTGGTGGCATACTGGCTACATTTGTTATAGTATTTGTTTTAAATGGATTACTAATATTTCCTAAAATATACTCATTAAATTGATTTAGTAATCCTCTTTTTCTTTCCCATCCTAAATATGCCTCTTCTCCTTCGTTCCACATTCTTTTTCTATATATAAAGTTAAATTTTGTAAACTTTTCGTCTGGATACTTTTTATTAAGAATGTCTACCATTTTTTTACCTGTATTTATTACTTCTTCGTCAAACCCTTCTTCTTCATTACTGCTTGTGCTACAATCTCCTAATAATGCAAAATAGATGTTATCACTTTTATTGGCAATATAATATACTTCTAGTTTATGCATTAATTCTTCTACTCTTTTTCCATTTTTAATAATTGTTGGAATAACTACAAAAGTTGCATTTTGTTCTGGGATTCCATTTCTAAAATCCAATTTTGGTATTATTTTAGTATTTTTTGTTTTTCCCAATATATATTGTGCTATTTGAGTAAATATTGTTTCAATTGGTATTAATAATAGTATTGATAAAATAAGACTAAGTACTATATTGTTAATTTGAGTATTTATATATAATCCATATACACCTGCTAACACTATAGTAACCACAGCTAATGCAGTTATATATTTTTGAGCTTTATGCATATTATTTTGCTTTGGTACTTTTTTATTTTGTAATATTTCTAATAATTTTGGTTCTCCATCAGCTATTAAATAATAGCCAACATGTGCTTTTTTATTATTGGAATCCATATTAGATTTTTCATATTCTATACTACTTAGTTCTAAACATTTTCTGGCAATATATATTTCTGATATTTTTGTTTTTTTTGATATTTCCTTTAATTTATTTCTATAATATATTCTCGTTTTATAATCCATTTTATTATAAACATTTACGGGATCTTTTTTTAGTATCTCTTCTACTCCATTTATTTTTTCAAATATATCTATCATATTTATCCTGTTTATATTTTTAATACTTATTATACAGTTTCCAACACTTACTTTTCTAACAGCTATGTCAAAATGTTCTTTTTTTATTACTTCAGAGATCTCTGTTCCCATTTTGTTTACTTGTTCTTCTAATATGTTTAAAAATGGATATGCTTTTTTTCCATATTGCTTTAACCTATATGACATGTACTCTATAAATGGATACTTCATTTCTCCTTGTTCTATTACTTTTGTTTTATATTCCCCTATATTTTTAAATTGTAATTCATCCTTGCTTTTATTTTCTACTAATCTTTCTATTATGTTCTCTACTTTATATTTTTGCAATTGTGCGGAATATATTTTTTCACATGTTTCTCTTATATTTTCTATTAATGCCACTTGTAAAAAAGTATTTATATTCCATATCTCGTCCATGCTTAATGTTTTTTTGTCCTCATATGCTTTTAATAGCACTTCCAAATTTTTGCCATTTATTTTTCCATCTGTATATGCAACTATTTCTGATGCAAGTACATAAATTCTTGCAAATCCAGCATATGGCCCGTTTGAAATTCCTAAAAAATTAGTATATTTTTTCAATGTAAGTTCTTTTGTTACAATTTTTACCGTTTCATCTATTATATAAAAATTATCCAAAATCCATTCCCCTGCCGGATGAATTGGCAATTTTAGTTTTATGTGCTCATTCAGAAGATTGTATACCTCTGTTATAAATTCAAAATTTTCTTTTAATCTCGGAATTGGATATGTGTATTTATTAGATTTATCTTGCAATACATGTCCAGATGCTATTTTTCTTAGGTAATCTTCCAATTGTTGTGTATCTAATAATGCTCCTTTTATATTTAATATTTTATAATCCATAAAAAAATTCCACCCCTTAAAGAATACGTGTTTTTAATATTCTTTACAAAAGTGGAAAAAATATTCTTTTTATTGTATAAAATAATCCATTATCCCATTATATATTCCCCATGCCAATTTATTTTGATATTCATCTGTTAGTAATAATTGCTCTTCTTCTTTATTAGATAAAAATCCACATTCTACTATTGATATTGGTATTTCTACATGCTTTATTATATAAACATTATCTATCTTCATTGCTACTCTTTTATTTTCTCTATCTATTGCTTCATTTAAGTTTTGTTGTAAACATTTTGCAAGTTTTGTGCTTTTTTCATCATTTTGCCTATAAAAGCATTGCCATCCCCAATATTGTTCTTGTGGTATTTTATTTAAATGTATTGAAACAAAAATATCTGCTTGTGATTCATTTCCTATTTTGACTCTATTATGAATATCAGAAATTTTCTTTTCTCTTAATGTATTTTTATCTAAATCATATATTGCGTTCTCGTCACTTCTTGTAAGTATTACTGTTGCACCGCTTTGCTCCAATAAGTTTTGAACCTTTAAAGCTATTTTCAAATTAGTTTCTGCCTCTGTTGTCCCTGTACTACTTTGAGCACCGTTCATCTGGTATTCCATGGCCGAGCATCTAATACAATAACTTTGTTTGAAACAGGTAGTGACATAGTTTGCACAGTTTTTTCACTATCTGCCACCTTAAAAGAAAATGCAAGTACAGCTACCATAACCATACTTAGCATAATATATATCCTTTTTTTACTTAAAATTATCATTAAATCACCTCACCTAATATATATGAGGCAATTTTATTTTATATTACCATATATTTATTCTATAAAGTGTTTTTAAGTGCCAATCCTAATAGCTGTAACTCTATATTTATTTCATTTATCTCATTTTGTAGAAAGCCTAATTTTTTTAATTCTTTTTTACTTTTCTTGCATAAATCTTCTATTTTAATTATATTATTTTGTTTTAGTCCTTCGAGTATAGATACTGATATATTTAGCCTATCAATACTTTGCTTTTTGATTTTGTCTTCCATCTAATCAACCTCACTTTTATTTTTTTCTATTACTTTTTTAGCATAAGAACAAGTTGCCTCAATACTTTTATTTAGTCTTTTGGCATTTTTCATAACATTTTCCACAAGTTTTTTAGCAATCCCTTGTCCTTGGTATTTTTCATTTACTTCTGTGTGAGTTATATTCCATATATCTTCTGTTTCCTCAAAATCACATTCTCCTATTTCTGTATTAAAATCATAAGCTATTGCCCTTTTTTCCTGATATCTAAATACTATTCTAATCATAATATTTACTCCGTTCTTTTTCTCTCGACATAATTATATCATTAAATATCCTTTTTGTCAGCAAAATATTGACATTATTGGCTTTTTTTGATAAATTGTGTATAACAAATTACAAAAGATTTTATTTTTGGAGAAAGGAGGATTTTTTGTATGAATAAAGCAGAATTAATAGAAGCAATGGTTTCTAGAACAGGTCATTCAAAAAAAGCTACAGCAGAATCTTTAAATGCTTTCATT
>ULOK01054501.1_pt1 | contig 15226 bp, 19 predicted proteins | sample 1952501 | NCBI WGS metagenome assembly ULOK01 (sample SAMEA4835601, study PRJEB28245) | human gut metagenome | biome: gut microbiome; material: fecal sample | place: Denmark | collected 2008
TACTTTTTTTTCCGCGACTGTAGATTTTTTCAATTAATAGCAATGAAATTTTTCATAACGTTTTATAATCAGTAATTTAATTCATTTCTACGCAATAAAAAAGCACTCAATTTAATGAGTGCTTTATTAATTTTTTATTTTTTATTTTTCTCCTGAAGCTCCTAGTTCCTGAATTGTAATACAGTAATCACCGCTATAAGAAGTTGATCCAGATTGGAGTTCAAAATCGATTTTTAAAGCGTTATTTGTTAAAGTTAAAGGAATCGGAATTATTTCTCCTACAGTTTTCGAGCTGTTATCTAATATTTGTCCGCATAAATATAATTTAGTTGAAAGACCTCTATTAATCATTCCACTTGCTGTTAAAGTTTTTTCATTATATTGGTCTGCTGCTGAGTAGATAGCAATAAAAATATTACACCAATAACATTTACTAGCGTTATACTCTGTGAACGTAACATCTAAAGCATTTAAAGAAGTAAAGCTCCCATATTTGGAAATAACCTGACTTCCACCGCCTACTTTTGAATCCACATATGCTTTATTGGCCGCGTCAGTGTTAGCGGTTGGTGTAGCTATACCAGTAACTTTTATATTACCAAAGTCTACTTCATTAGCATTAATAACCAATCTTGAATCACACGCAATTTCATTACCAGTAGCGCTTGCTGTAAGTCTGATATAGCTACTGTTACTTTGGTTACTATCCTGCACAATTAATTCACCAGTAGGAACACCGCCGTTAGTGGCTCCTGATACTACCATACCAGCACCGCTATTTCCTTCTACTGTCACACTTGCAGAATCAGAGGCCACTTTTAAATTACCTGTAAGTGTCCCTCCTGTTTTAGGTAAGAAATTAATAAATACATAATTTCGTGAAGCCGCATCTGTGCCTTCAACGGGCATAGCCAAATTAGTAATTTTGTGCAAGCCCATATTGAAATTACCTGTAGCAGGAATTGACCCATCTGCTTTAAAATCTCCACTACCTGCTCCGCTAACGGCATTATCTACGTATGCCTTGTTAGCCGCGTCAGTTCCTATAGTTGGATTACCCAGCGAAGTAATTTTATTGTTGCTCATACTAACTGAACCTGTTACTGTTCCACCGGCGAGTGGTAGAAACTTTCCATTTCCAGCAGATCTAACCTTACTATCTACATATTCTTTATTAGTAGCATCTTCGTATTCTGTAGGAGCCGATAGATTAGTAATTTTATGATTGTTCATGTTAAAATCGCCGGTAGCGGGAACACTTCCATTAGCAAGAAAATCTCCTCCGCCTGCACTACTTATGGCATTATCCACATACTGTTTATTAGCCGCGTCATTAGAATCTGTCGGAGCTGCTACATTTGTAATTTTTAAAGCTTCTCCGTCATTGGAATTTAATAAATTAATATTACCATTTGCGATAAATAATAAATCTGAATTTGATAGGATTCCATAAGTAGGAGTATCAGTAGGTATTTCACCAACGGTAACACCATTAGAACCGGTATTTAATTCAATACTAGCATTAGCTATTGAAATTTCACTTTCTCCCATAGAAATATTCAATGCGCCGGTCATTGTATCACCAGCTTTGGAAACATAATTTCCGGTTCCGCCACCTCCACCACTATGACTGTCTACATATGCTTTTGTAGCCGCGTCTTTATTTGAAGTTGGCTCGGGCAAATTAGTAATTTTGTTATTATTCATATTAATTGTGCCAGCCATTGTTCCACCAGAAAGCGAAAGATAGTTTAACTGAATTGTGCCGTTTCTAATATCTTCAACTGTTTGTTTCAGATTATTTAATGATGTTTCAATGGATGTAATTGTGGTTTGGATTGAAGTAATAGCTTCATCCATTGTAGATGTTTGTTCTTGTAGTCCATTATACAAACTTTTCAGATTGGTTATATCTGTTTCTGCTTTTACCATTCTAGTTTGTAGGTCTGTAATAGCGGCTTGAAATCGTTCATCAGATTCAGTCCTAGTAGCTATTTCTTCATCTAATTTATTTTCTATTCGTTCATCTTCAGCTTTTAACGCATTATCCGCTTCAATTCTATTATTAATTTCATTTTCCAAATCAGTTTGAAGATTGTCTATATCTTTTTTGTTCAAATACGTATTCCAAATACACTGCCCATAATTTTGCATAAGTTCAGCAAGTTCTCTTTCATAATCTGAACGATAAAAACAAGCTCGGGAAATATACCAGAAACAATAGCCTTCTGGAATTTCGTTATTTTCAGGAACAAACATTAGACTGCCTTTATCCATTGCTCCCGCAGAAGAACCTTCGCATAGTTCTACGGCAATATCACAACCATATTGAAGTAATATGTTTGCACACGCTTTTGTTGTAAGTCCTTTTTTGTTAACATTGTTTTCGTTTCCACATACAAGGAAAATTACTTCTCTAGTATCAAGATTCTGTCCTATACATACACGAGAGGTTTGTTCTTTTGCATTTGGAATATTAGCAGTATAACTATCATCAGTAATTTGTCCATTCATGATAAGCACACCCGAAACACCCATTGCATCCTCTACGGTGTCTCTTAACATCTGGTCGGTGCTAACCGAATTGCTATATACTTTCATAACTCCTGAGCGTGTAAATCCCATAGTATAAAGATTAGGTGCGTCTGCTCCCGGAATTGGGCATCCATTCCAAATTGGTTTACCATACCAACCATTTTCACCCATAGGTTGAGCAATCACAATTTTGTCTGCATATGTTATTTTACTAGCAGAAAATAACCCCTGCTGAATTTTACTATTAGTAGTATTTCCATATGCAAGATGAAGTTTTACTCTAATAGGTTCACCACGTCTATCTACTACATTTTTATGAATTAAAGTATACGTTGCCCCTTCATCGGCGGAGTAACCTTCTTCGGTATATACATCACAAGGCGAATAATATGCGCCATTTTCTTCTGCCGCCTTTTCTAAATTGTGCAATGTGGCATAACAATTACGCATTACGTCGTTGTAAGTATTAATACACACGTTAACACGATTAGTAAGGTTATTAACCGCTTCATATAATGACGTACCTTGTACCACGCTGGGAACAGGAGGATTACAAGGAATAGGCGGCTTGCTAGGCGGCGGGCAAAAGTCTGGAAAATCGTGAAAGCATTTTTCATCACAGTGTTTCATTTTAATATACCTCCATAAATAATTTTTCAAGCTCCCCAATTATTTGCATATCTATGTTAATGAGGGACGCCCGATATTCTATAATAAGTTTTGCGGGGGAATAATCTGTCCGTCCTTTGGATATTTTATTTATGCTATCTGTTTCGGATGAAATATTATTAGATTTTGTTTTACTTTTTTCTTTTTCTGCATTAATAATATTTCTTTCTGATGATTCCTGTTCATTTCCTTTTCTATCAGAATTTTGATTAAAAGTAGAATCTTTATCACCACTGCTATTTCCGTTTTCACTCCAACTTTTATCAAAAGATTCAGAAGTAGTTGTTGTGGTATCTGTTTTTTCGTTACCTGTTTTATCCACATTAACAGTACCAGTATTAGACTTCGAATAATTGGAAGTGTTATTACCTTCATCTTTTACTGTCCCCGTATTCGATTTAGTATTATTTCTTGTTGAATTTCCGTCTGTTACTACTGTTCCTGTTTGCTTTGAAGTAGAATCGCTATTTTCAGAAGTTGTAGTATTAGAATTTTCATTTGTGCTTTCTGTGGTTTGGGTAGTTGCATAACCATTAGTAACAATAGTAATTGTGCCATCGGGAGCAATTGTTTTAGTAGTTTCTACACCGGATTGCGGTATATCACTAAAAATACTATCTTTAGAGCCGGTTGTTTTCGATGTTCCTGTACCAGTGTTTTTTACGGTAGTAGTATTTGTCAAATCATTTGTAACCGTGGATTTAGATGTTATAGTCTCATTTTCTGCCTCTGTTAAATCATTTGTTTTTGTTGATGTTATATTTTCTGTTTGCTCATTAGCTTCTATTAAATTATTTGTGGTTAACTCATTTTCCGTTTTGTCGGTTGTACTATTTGTTACAGTGTTAATATCAGTGGTAGAATTTTCTGCTCCTAATTTAGCATATTTGTTTTCGTTATGTTCTGTATCGTCAGATTTTATTACTTCATTTTCGGTGGTGTCTGTGTTTTTTGAATACCTATCAGATCCTGTTAAATTATTAGACCTAGTGTTATCTATTTTATTTTCCGTTTTTTCTTCTCTTTGTCTTTTACTTAATTCCTCAAAATAATTTGTAGCTAACGGATCGAATTTAATTAATTCGCTTTTATAGAGTTGGTTATAATATGGCATAATTTCATTCATAGTTCTACCTAAAAAGAAATTAAACCGGTCGGGGGTTTCCTGCCCTATTTCTCTAAAATAAAAGTGCTCTATTATTTTATTATTTAAATAGTCTCTATAATCCTCTGAAAATATTGGGTAGTGTTTTAAGTTTAGTTCATACCCCATATTTAATAAGTCTTTTAACTCTATTGTGTATTCTGCCATTCTTCATCCACCTCCGTTTTGGTTGGATTATTATCTGTAGTCGTTGCCATATCTTCATTGAAGAAATTAAATTCTTGTCTAAAGTTTACTTCTATGTTAGTTCCAAACATTTTATTAATCTTTTTAGCGGCTTCGCGTCTTGCGTTTAACATTACATATCTTTGCGCCTGAACACCGCCTAAATTTGATACAACTTCATCCGTGATTAATCTTTCTTTCTTTTCTGTATTACTATTTTCAATACCACAAAATGTTAATGCTTCATTCCAATATTGCCTTTTTAGTGTGTTTAGTTTATCCGCTTCATAAGGAGCAGTAGTTGTTAACGATTTAATATTATTCAAATCTAAATTTTTTGCTCCAAATATAACAGGTATATTTCCATCATAATTTTTATATAAATTCATAAGACTTAAACGCTCTGCTTCTTCGCATAAAATAGCAATAGGTGTTTTTTGGGCTTTAACATTTACGTCTATTGTGCGTTCTATTTCGTAGAGACGTTTAGCGTATAAATAGATAGTTAAAGATGAAGGAATGTGCAAATAATTATTGAAAATCATTACACTGTTTTTATTATCTAATTCTTTTTGGTAACCATTTGTAGCATACGCCCTGCGCCTAATAGGAATTCTGTAGACATCTAATGGAGGGGCAATCATACATGTTAAAGCCAAATTTCCTATCTCTTCATCATTAAAATAAACCGCAAACCCATAGTCGCAAAGAGTAAGCTCTAAAAAACGTTCGTCTACTGTCTCCGGCAAATTAGACCATTCAAACATATTAATAACAAAATTTTTTAGCCTGTAATAATAATCGTTGAAGGTGTCATTATTCATTTTCTTTGCTAAAAATTTTTCGTTTTTGTTCCAACCGATAAAATCTTGCATTTATATCACCTCCGATAAAGGTTTATTACTTCTTGCGTAATCCCCCACAAAATCTCCATGCCAAAATCTAATTCCATTGTTAAACATTTGTTTAATTCTGTCCATAGCATCCACAGGCATAGAGCCTTTTAAAATAACATTATTGGTTTTAACATAATTCCAAGATTCCCGCCCTGTTAAATTAGGCTTTTTCAATTTATTGCAAGCATATCCATACATGTCAAAAAAATCATCATATCTTTCAGCGGTTTTTGTATCTATCATTAAAGCATAAGCGGCAAAACCAGTTCTTTTTAAACCTATAGTTAAAGATTCTGCAAATGGTGTCCCATTAGGGATATTAGGTTTTTGTTGAATATCGTAACTTTCTGCATTAAACTTTACTAAACTAGTAACACCTGATATTGCCGTTCCTAAACCTATGGGCATTCCGGCTGATGCCATTCCAATCCCTAGTACTGTTTGAAGAAGTCCACCAATTACCTTAATAGAATTAGAAGCCATATTTTGAGCTTGCCAATTTGCGTAAACATTAGAGCTCCATGCGCATTGAACTATAGCGTCATAAGATACACTATTTTCATATTCGCTTAATTCTTTAACGTTAGGAGAGCATAATGCGGAAGGGGAAGCACCTCCCACCCCTCTAATATTAACAGTTAGCGTATCATCCCTAATAAATTCTGGTCTTAAATCCACATTTTGTCCACTTGACGAATGCAATCTAATAATTCTATAGGGATAGTTCATTAATTTTTTATTGCGTATAATATGCGTATCTAATGATGATGTTTCTTTAGTAATACCTGTAGAAAGATTTGTTTCATCAATAGGATATAATGGATTTACCGGGGTCATAAAAATTGCTACTATAGAATTACTTATACCAAGTGTTTCAAATTGTTTTATTAAGCCTGTTATTGTGTCAGGGTTAGATGCACTTGTCATCCATAACCCTGAATAAACCCCACCAAAATTCCCGGCTTCTAAAAATCCATCTGGTAATTTTTCGGAATATGTAACTAACATCACATAAAATACTGATTCGTTTAAATGTTTCCAAGTATTGAAACTTAAATTTGAAGTTACGTATGTTTCAGGTTTTAGCGGCTCTGGAGTGAGGTTTTCAAATGGTTCGTCAGTTAAACTGTGTTCTCGTTCTACAATAGAAGGCAGTATTTCAAAATTAAAAGCCCATGTTTGGTACACATCTATTTCATAAATAATTTCCGTATTGTTAGGATTAATATAATTTACTTGTTTAATAAACGCATAAAACCATTTTGACCCATAGTTACTATTTTGAAACATTAAATAATTACAATTATAAAGATCGTCCGCAACTCTAGGCACTCTAACACTATAGGCAATTCGGGGAGCCGCCACGCTGGAATTTACCCTTTGATACGTAAAATTGTTAAAACTATATTTTGCTTTACCCTGCATAAAATTAGTTTGTTCTGCTACACTAGTAAATAAAATAGTGTCGCTATATGTGCTATCAAAAGGGACGTTTTCTAGTAGTCTAACTATTGTATTTGGGATATATTCCGGCATGGCTTTTCCTCCTACATAAAATTAATTTAAGGTGACTTTGCTTGTTCCTTTTTTACTGGAATCATATACGCTAGTAGCTGTTACTGTGAGTGTAGTATTAGGTTCTGTGGAAGGTACTGTCAAAATTCCATCAGGAGTAATAGAAGAAACTGTATCTGTAGTACCAGTAACACTCCATGTTACGCCTTTAGGTACATAACCTGTAGTTACTACGCTAGCCGTAAACTGCATAGAAGATCCTTTTACTAGCTCTGTAGTGGGAGGTGTGACAGTTACGCCGGTAACAGCAGTTGTTTCCGTAGTAAATAATACAGCATTGCTAAACGGAGACGTACTAAATGTTTTCCAGCAGTGGTAAAAATAATTCCAATAAAGTCCTTGACCGTTATAGTTTTCGGTGAATCCAATCCAGTTATCAAACACCATAAACCAATCTTTATCGACAATAGCAGCATAAACGCCGGTCAATTCACCAAAGTTATCAATCAAAACTCTTTGTCCCATAAACTCCGCTTTGGACATATTAAAAGCAGAAGCTAAAACTTCTACGTCAATCATTGCGTCAAAAGCAGCGTCAATCAGGAAAATTTGATTTTCTTTCTTTGTATAATTTAACACTCCCATGCTGTTATAAGTAGTAGACATGAATTCCATACTATTGCTAACACCTTTAATTTTTGCAACAATGGTTTTAGCATTATCCGGGGTAACTTCTGGAATAGTAACAGCATACATTTTTCCATCATTAGCCGCGTCAACTATTAACTGCTTCATTACAAGAAATTCGTCAAATTCAGAGCCAGTATACAAGCTATCGACAATTCTCGCAATCAAATCACTAATTCCCTGATAAGACAAAAATGCCTGTCTCAATTGTTCATTGGAAATAGTAGTTTTGTAGAAGTTCTGATAATTCATTTTATGGAAAACCGCGTTCACATCTGGAATTTCGCGCTTAAAAACTTCCTTTTCTGCTACGGCAGGATCAAATTGGTGCGCCCTAGCTATATTCACAAAAATTTCTTCGATTGTTTCGCCGAATTCTAGTACGCCTTTTTTGAACATTCTTAATGGATTCTGATAACTTTTGCTAGTAATAATAACACGAGCAATCCTGTTCACTAAAGCATTTAAAAATTCATTCTGCGTGCTTTCGTAAGTAAGCATTGCGTTCCCGATTTCTCGGATATTATCTTGTGTGGCTTCTGGAATTCTCTCTTGGTAAGTCGATGAAGCGTTAGCGCGAATAACGTTTAAAATATCCATTGCTGATGCGTTCATAGTTTTAATTTCTGGTTTTGTTGCCATTTTTTATTCCTCCTAATATTTTTATTTATAGTCGCCTTCACGGTCTGAAAATAACTCATCATATGATTTTTTAACTGATTTATTATCTTCCTCAATATCATCCATTTGTTCGGTCTTCGCTTCTTCTACACCGCTAAAAAATCTTTCTCGATAACGTCTTCGCATATCGTCATATTTTTCAGACCATTTTATACCATCACTAGAAAAAACGTCTTCTTCTTTGTAATTACTTATAACTTCCGCTTCGGGGTAGTTATCAGAAAGCACTCTCAAATCATTCATAATATCCTCTGAATCTCCTGTACGTTCTGAAATGCTTTTGATAATGTTTAAGTATTCCTCTCTACTTAATGCCATTTTTTATTAACCTCCCTTATATGTTTTTTGAGCGCCATAACTTTATTTTTATAATAGGTTATTAATTTAGAATAGATAAGTTTCTCTTCCTGCTCCATAGGAATGGTTTTTAATAACCTTATTATTTCATTTAAGCTATACTGTATTTTTTCAAGTTCTAATTCCCAAACACTTTTATGTAAATTAATATTAGCCCATCTTTCGCGCTCTTCCGCCAAGCACTCTTCACATAAGCTCCTGCCTTTAATAGCATCTTTTTGTTTGCACTTCCAACATATTCCTTTTTCCTTGTAACTCTGATAGGGCGATTTATAATTAATATCACATGTTTTGCGTATAAAACTATAACTACGTCCTGTAATTTTTGTTAAATCATTTACACTTAAACCAGATTTATATAATTTTCTAATTTCTTCTATTTCTTCTAGCGGAGCTTTTACCCCATAATTATTCCCCCAATTTATTAATTAATTTTTCTATTGTTCTGGAGTTATTATTTACGCTTTCTAAAATAGTTTTTAACATTTCATTTTGTTTCTTTTGATATTCTTCTTTTTCTTTAAATTTTGTTTTTTTATCCCACACAATAAAAATTCCCATAGCTATACAAGCAGCAATCGGAAATCCTACACCATTAACGATTTGTATAAACATATTTATATCCATATATTTATCACCTCGCCCTTATATTAGCACAAAAATTTTTATTTGTCAATACTATAATGTTAGTTTTATTATATCCATACAAATATTTTTTATATTAACAGTCTCAAATCTTACTAATCCTAATTTATAATATTTAATAAAACTTTCCACCAGCACAGATTTATGACCTTTTAATAACATAGTGTTTGGAGTGTGGTCGTCTGTGGTAATAGCATATACCGCTTTAGAATTTGGGTCATAATCCTTACTAACATATTCTAAGCCTTTGGTGTAATCTATCCAAACTCCATATTTTTCTCCCTTATATACCAAGGTAAATACAAATTTACTATGTTCACTTTTCCTCTCTATGAAAGTGTTTGTGTCTCTTAAAAACTTATTATTTACGGAATAATCATAATATGGTGTATTTTTTATAATTTGAGAAAATCTTGTTTCGCCTGCAACTTTGGTATATTCATCATTTTTTACTACCTCTATTAATATGTCATTTTCCGAACGAAAATTTGTTCCGTACGGTACTTGTATATCAAAATAAATAAAATATGGATTGGTAAAAGTTAAGGCGTTGCTTAAAAACATAACCTTAACGTCACGGAGCCTTGCTATTGTTGAGTACAATTCTAAAAAATTTGTAACTTCATCTGGTAAATATCTGTGAAAACCTTTATCGAGTATAAATTCATCAAATATTATTTTATTAACTCTAGGGAAGGGGGTAGATTTTTCTATTTTTGCCGTAGATAAGGCAATGCACGTCCCGGCTAATTCTCCATCTATGTAAAAATTAGGTTTATTAACTTTAAATTCATGCTCCGGAAAATTAATTTTAATATCTTCAAAAAATTTATCAGACTTTTTTAGTTCTTCTTTATATCTTCTTACATACACAAATTGATTTCTGTTTTTTAAAAAATCTTTTATAGCCCATTCTTTGCAACCATATGTTTTACCCACACCACGAGCGCCCACTATAAAATTAAATAAACAGTTATATGATAATGTCCTGCCTATATCCCAATATATTCCCATGTAATTAACCTCCTAATATAAAAGGGGATTTAAATAGTTTTAACACTGTATAATCACTACAAAGCAAACAAGGCATGAATTAACATGTGATTACCCTTTATTTGCGCGTTAAATTGAACTATTTAATCCCCACATACTATTATAATACAAAATAATAATTTGTCAAGTTATTCTCGTAAAGTATGCGGTGAATCTAATAAAACAATTCCTCCAGTAGTATGACTAATTTTAAGTTTTCCAGCAAATTCATTGCCTATTTTAAAATTATCCCAATTTACATATTTATAACAAGAACTGGGCATACCAGCACATGTAATTTTTAATATAGTATTATTATTTAAATCAATATGATTTACTAAATCAGGATTATCATTAATATATTTTTCTATATCCTCTATATCACAATATTCATCTTCAACATAACTTTTTTGCCTTAAAAATCTAGCTCTTCTAAAATGACTTTCTATTTTCCAGCATCCCAATTCTGTGTCACTTATATCTAAATTTTCAGGAGGATTAGTGCCAACTAAATGTAAACTGTCGGTATCAGCATAAATAAATCTATCAAACACTTTTTGTGCGCTTGTTATAGTTTTATACCTAGCCCAAGAGGTGACAAATGTTCCTACAGGGATATAAATAGGTTCTCTGGTTTCTTGAGGTCCTAATCTATAATGAACTATATTATCTTCCCCCAAATATGGATATTTACTTTGAACGTTAGGATTTAAAGCAAATTTGCCATAAAGAGAATTTAACATAAGTTTACTAATAGTTCGCATTGGTTTATTTTTTTCTTTTGTTGCTTTTACTTTTATTCCATTCCATTTATCAATATATTCTTTAAATAACTTGTCAGAACTTTTAAATTTCCACCCGCTAATATAGTTTATATCAAATACTTCATAATGTTCCAAAAATAATTCCAAATCTATGTTAGTCATACACATTGTTACATACTCTCCCCCACTATTTGTAATATATTCCGTAGGCACAAAAGCTAAATTATTTTTCAATTGCACAGTAGGAATTTTATCTTTTTTTAATACAAATTGGCATGAAAACATTTGAATATATAAATCATAAACATTATCATGCTCATATTTACCCTTAAAAAATATTCCCTCACCATACGGTAATTTATTATAATACATAACGGAAGGATATAAACTATTAACATCTAATACAATGCCTTCCCCAACATCTCTATTTTTATAAATAGGGTTTAAATAAGTAAATCCCCCTCTATAAGATTGTCTAATATCATCATCATATACAGGCGGAGGAAACCATTTGCTAAATTTGCTCTTACCTATAATTTTTTTATATTCGGTTATAGCATTAGACCCTGTAGTCATCTTTTTTAAATTTTGCTCAAATAATTTCTCTATTCCTAAAGCGGCTATAGTGACATCAGACCGTATATAATCTATTTCTGACTGGGTTAATTCATGTCCTATTTCTCTTTTTTCTTTGTAATCTATTTCTAATTTGCTAATAGGTAAACTAAATGCTTTCGCAATTTCTGCAATCGAAAAAGGTAATATTTTTAAACTATCTAATATTTTTAATGTCTTTCTTTTTGTGTCGCTCTTATAATAACATATTTCTATAGTATAAAAAACACCTCTATCACTAATTAATGTGGTAAATTCTTTCTCATTTAAATATTTTCTTTCGCTATTAAAAGTATACCCATTTTTGAACAGCCAATATAATATAAATTCTCCATCAAATTTTAAGTTATGAAAATACACTGTAATTTTACTATCTAAATTAAATAATAATTCCATTAAACTATCAATACTATTCCCATATAAAAAATTATCCACATTACCAATCTCACATAATGCCCACGCCCACACCCGGCAATCATCGACATCCGTAGTAGTTTCAAAATCGCCTGTAAATAACATTCATAATCATTCCCCCAAAGCATCCAATCTACTAATCATTATTTCCTCTATTTCTTCTGCTGATTTTGGATCGGAGGTAAATGATATTTGTAGTAATGGCTCTGTATAATAATATTGATATAACCTATCCGCGGGAACTTCCATTAGCCTATTGTATAATCTACTATTCTTACCAATAGTTACTTCAACTGCATGTAAAAAATTCTCTTTATATTTTGCTTGCCTAACTCTTTCAGTAGACCCCAATAATTGTTTTTCTAAATTTTCAACAAATGTATCCCAATTTTTGGGCTTTATACTTTGAATTGTATTTTCCCTAGGCCGTAAGTTATTTTGCTCAATAGCGCCCATTCTTCCGGTAGTTGTTGTAGGATTATATTTTTTAAGCTCTGCTCTACGCCTTGCGTTTATGGCGCTAAATGTATTAGCTATCTCACGCTTTTGCCATAATGTTATATTCACTCCCTCGCTTGTGGTATATGGCATTTCAGCGCCTTTGCGCAAATATCGCTCCATTCTTCCAATATATCGCCTAAACTCTCTTCGCTCATAATCCTTTAATTCATTTTTTAATGTTTTTGCACTTACTTTTGCGGGCTGAATATTTGCTAATGCTGGATTACGTTTACTAACCCTTGCTATTTTTGCATTAAATTTTCTAACGGTGGCAGCTAATAATTTATCGTCGGCTTTAGTCCACTTAATTTTACCATTTCTGGGCATGTGTATTCCACCCCTTCTTTCGATAGAATGTAGAATCCTCTATTTTCTATAGACCTGTACAAATATACATCTGCCAAATAATCAGAATCTATGTCAAACCTATATCTTTTTAATAGCCTATCTCTTACAGTTTTACGATTTTCTTCTAACGTTCTGATAAATTTTGCCCTATGCAATTCGGTTGAAAAAAAGTAAAGCAATCCTTTAGCACTAAAAGTTAGTGGTGAGCATTTTAAATTTACATACACTTTCATAGTATTTTATTTGGTGGGGATATGTTTCAATCCCCACACAACCTCCATTTTATTATTTCGTTACCACATTAAACGTTAAAAGCTGCTTTTGTCCTTTTGTAATTTGTTTCACTTCTAACGGTAATCCTTCTTCCCAAGTAGGAGCACCAAAAGTCTGAATCAATTTTTTAACAGCACCATACACACCAAGAGATACCGCTTGATAACCCTCACCATTTTTATCGATAATAACAATTCTTGGGCAAGGTGTAATTTCCCCGGTTTCCTGATTTACACAATCAACAACTTCACAAAATAAATCTTTTGCTAAGATAGTTTTATTAATATACTCGCTTAATCTATGTTCGGGGTTATTCATAGCTTTAAAAAGTTTGGCTTTTTCTTCAAAACTCACCGCGTTTAAGCTACAAAAAGAAGTTCTTCTAGTCGTCAAATCAGCAATAAATTTTTCGTTTTCATCCATAACCATTAAGTCTTTATTTTCCATTTTCAAATACCTCCAAAATTATTTATTATTTTTCTACTTTTTTACTAATTGAAATAAAATCTGTTACACTGCAAGCATACATTTCTTCCAAATATTCCAAATTATTAATAATATACATTCTGTTTTTGCCTTGCGATTTTTTAACCGCTTTAAGTGCCGTCTCTTCATCCACTTTGCCAGTAACTACTATTGTTTGCGGTTCTCCTAGCCATACACTTGAGTTGTCTGTTTCAATCACGTTAAATGTGATTTTTGTTGAAATAAATGTTCTTGTTACTAATTCTGCCATACTATTTTTCAATCCTTTCTAATTTTATTTATATAAATACTTACTATTTCAAAATTTCTACATTTCCATCACCTCCTTAAACAAATTTATATCACTGCCATAAGAATCATATCTTTTTATAGCATTATTTAGGCTAAACGCAATGCCAAAATCTGCTCTTGCTTCCAAATATGTATATAATTCCATTTCCTCTGTGGGTTCAAAAAATTCTTGCACTAAAATTGCATCTTCTGGGTCGTCAAATACATATACTTTATGCCCTAATTTTTCATCATATTTTACACTAACTAATATCCACAATTCTTCCATTATTATCGCTCCTTATTGATTACGCCATAAGCATATAGTTTATATCCTTCATTCTCCATACCGTATTTCAGAGCGCTATATGTTTCCAGCACATCGACTAGCGCATCAGCGCTAAGTCTTATGATTGTAACATTTTCATTCTTTATTAATTTAATTTTCAAAATGTATTCAGTTTTCATTTTTTAAATCCTCCATATTTCTATTAATTTCCTGTAGTTCGTCTCTAATCTCCTTCATCACATTTACCAATTCGCATAACCATTTTTCAAGAACTAAACCATTTGCCCAATCAATCATTTTTCTTCCTCCAACATAAATTCATATTCCATTATAGATTCTGGTATATTTTTAATTTCCTGCTGCAATTCTTCTAATTCTAAAGCATATCTTAAATATGTGCTATTACTTAACCGCTCATACTGTGCTCTATAATATTTAATTTTTAATCTTATTAAATACTTAATTTCATCCATAATTTTAACTCCTATTTGCTTTAGTAATTATTTCTAGTCTATCCTCCATATCTATGCGCCAACCAACTCCATCATAATACGCCGTTCCTAATAACCCCTTATAGATACAATCACGTTTTGTGAAATGTGCTCTTGCATCCTTTAGAGACGTATAATAATCCCTACTGTAGACAACTCCCTGTTCATTAACTCTTTCTACAACGTAATCATATTTTCTTTTTCCCATTTTTTAATTCCTCCTAAATTTTTATTCATTATAATCATCTGTTCTTTTTTGTGTCCTACCAACTATCTATATTATATCAGACCAATTTGCGTTTGTCAAGCATTTTTTCAAAATAATTTTAAAAATATTTAAGTTAAATTTTTAACAATATATTATATTTTAAAATGTTATTTTTATTTATTATAGAGATTTTAAAAATAAATATTAATAGTAATTAAAA
>ULOK01054716.1_pt1 | contig 15209 bp, 10 predicted proteins | sample 1952501 | NCBI WGS metagenome assembly ULOK01 (sample SAMEA4835601, study PRJEB28245) | human gut metagenome | biome: gut microbiome; material: fecal sample | place: Denmark | collected 2008
TCATTCTTTGGAACGAATGCTTTGTCACAGTTCATGGACCAGACTAACCCGTTGGCTGAAATTACGCATAAGCGTCGTTTGTCAGCTTTGGGACCTGGTGGTTTGTCACGTGACCGTGCTGGTTTCGAGGTTCGAGACGTACACTATACTCACTATGGTCGTTTGTGTCCGATTGAAACTCCTGAAGGTCCGAACATCGGTTTGATTTCTTCTTTGTGTGTTTACGCAAAGATTAATGAACTGGGCTTTATCGTTACTCCTTACCGTAAAGTAAAGGACGGAGTAGTAGACTTGTCAAATGAAGGTATTGAATACCTTTCTGCAGAAGAAGAAGAAGACAAGATTATCGCTCAGGGTAATGCTCCGCTGAATGATGACGGTACATTTATTCGTGAAAAGGTAAAAGCACGTCGTGATGCGGATTATCCGGTAGTTACTCCGGACCAGGTAGAATTGATGGACGTCGCTCCTCAGCAGATTGCATCTATTGCGGCTTCATTGATTCCGTTCCTTGAACATGACGATGCGAACCGTGCGTTGATGGGATCTAACATGATGCGCCAGGCAGTTCCTTTGTTGAAGACTGAAGCTCCGATTGTAGGTACAGGTATTGAAAAACAATTGTGTGAAGATTCACGTACACAGATTGCTGCAGAAGGTGATGGTGTGATTGACTTTGTGGATGCTACTACAATTCGTATTTTGTATGACCGTACAGAAGATGAAGAGTTTGTAAGCTTCGAACCGGCATTGAAGGAATATCGTATTCCGAAGTTCCGCAAGACAAACCAGAGCATGACCATTGACTTGCGCCCGATTTGTAATAAAGGACAGCGTGTGAAGAAGGGAGATATTCTGACTGAAGGTTATTCTACTGCAAATGGAGAGCTGGCATTGGGTAAGAACCTGCTGGTAGCTTACATGCCTTGGAAGGGTTACAACTACGAGGATGCTATTGTATTGAACGAACGTGTGGTTCGTGAAGATATTCTGACATCTGTTCACGTAGATGAATATATTCTGGAAGTACGTGAAACTAAACGCGGTATGGAGGAATTGACTTCTGATATTCCGAATGTAAGCGAAGAAGCAACTAAAGATTTGGATGAAAACGGTATCGTACGTATTGGTGCACGTATTGAGCCGGGCGATATCCTGATTGGTAAGATTACTCCGAAGGGAGAATCTGATCCTTCTCCAGAAGAAAAGCTGTTGCGTGCTATCTTTGGTGACAAGGCTGGAGATGTGAAGGATGCTTCATTGAAAGCTTCTCCATCATTGCGCGGTGTGGTTATTGACAAGAAATTATATTCTCGTGTAATCAAGACTCGTAGCGAGAAAAATGCAGATAAGGCTATTCTGCCGAAACTGAATGAAGAATTTGAAGAAAAAGCTGCAGCTCTGAAAGCAATCTTGATTGACAAGTTGCTGGTATTGACAGCTGATAAGGTTTCTCAGGGTGTGAAGGATTATCTGGGAACTGAAGTGATTGCTAAGGGAGCTAAGTTTACTAAATACGATTTGGAATCATTGGATTATACCGTAATTCAGTTGAGCAAGTGGACTGCTGATGCTCATAAGAATGATATGATTCGTGATCTCATCGTAAACTATCTGAAGAAGTACAAGGAACTGGATGCTGAATTGAAACGTAAGAAGTTTGCGTTGACAATCGGTGATGAGTTGCCTTCAGGTATTATTCAGATGGCGAAGGTTTACATTGCTAAGAAACGTAAGATTGGTGTGGGTGATAAGATGGCCGGTCGTCACGGTAACAAGGGTATCGTTTCACGTGTGGTTCGTCAGGAAGATATGCCGTTCTTGGCTGACGGTACACCGGTTGATATCGTATTGAACCCGTTGGGTGTGCCTTCTCGTATGAACATCGGTCAGATTTTCGAAGCCGTACTGGGACGTGCCGGAAAAGAATTGGGCGTGAAGTTTGCAACTCCGATTTTTGATGGTGCTACTTTGGATGACTTGGATGAATGGACTGACAAAGCTGGTCTGCCACGTTATTGTAAGACTTACTTGTATGATGGTGGTACAGGTGATCAGTTTGACCAGCCGGCTACAGTCGGTGTGACTTACATGTTGAAACTGGGTCACATGGTTGAAGACAAGATGCATGCCCGTTCAATCGGTCCGTACTCATTGATTACTCAGCAGCCACTTGGTGGTAAGGCTCAGTTCGGTGGTCAGCGTTTCGGAGAAATGGAGGTTTGGGCAATCGAAGCATTCGGTGCAGCTCATGTACTTCAGGAAATCTTGACTATCAAGTCTGATGACGTAGTAGGACGTTCTAAGGCATACGAAGCAATTGTGAAAGGTGAACCTATGCCGACTCCGGGTATTCCTGAATCTCTCAACGTATTGTTGCATGAACTTAGAGGTTTGTGCTTGAGCATTACGCTGGAATAACTTTTTCAAATGAAGAATGGAAAAGATAACTTCCATTCTTCATGATTAAATTCTTCATTATCATAAAATAAAAAGTATGGCTTTTAGAAAAGATACTAAGATAAAAAGTAATTTCTCAAAGATTACGATCGGTCTGGCATCACCCGAAGAGATTCTGGAAAATTCTTATGGTGAGGTTTTGAAACCGGAAACCATCAACTATCGTACTTATAAACCGGAACGTGACGGTTTGTTCTGCGAACGTATCTTCGGTCCGGTGAAAGACTACGAATGTCATTGCGGTAAGTACAAACGTATTCGCTACAAAGGCATTGTCTGCGACCGATGCGGTGTAGAAGTAACAGAAAAGAAAGTACGTCGTGAGCGTAGTGGTCACATTCAGTTGGTGGTACCTGTAGCTCATATCTGGTATTTCCGTTCATTGCCTAATAAGATTGGTTATCTGCTGGGATTGCCGACAAAGAAGTTGGATGCTATCATTTATTATGAACGTTATGTCGTTATCCAGCCGGGTGTGAAGGCTGAAGATGGTATCAGTAAATATGACTTGTTGTCTGAAGAAGAGTACCTGGATATTATGGAAACTCTTCCGAAAGAAAACCAATACCTGGAAGACAGCGACCCGAATAAGTTCATCGCCAAGATGGGTGCTGAAGCAATCTATGATTTGCTGGTAGGAATTGATTTGGATGCTCTGTCATACGAATTACGTCATAAGGCAAACAGTGATTCTTCACAGCAGCGCAAGAATGAAGCTTTGAAGCGCTTGCAGGTAGTAGAATCTTTCCGTGCATCTCGTGGTCGCAACAAACCGGAATGGATGATTGTACGTATCGTACCGGTTATTCCGCCTGAATTGCGTCCGTTGGTTCCACTGGATGGTGGTCGCTTTGCTACTTCAGACTTGAACGATTTGTATCGTCGTGTAATTATCCGTAACAACCGTTTGAAACGTCTGATTGAAATCAAGGCTCCGGAAGTGATTTTGCGTAATGAGAAACGTATGCTTCAGGAAGCTGTCGATTCATTGTTCGACAACTCTCGTAAGTCGAGTGCAGTGAAGACAGATGCCAACCGTCCGTTGAAATCTTTGTCAGACAGTTTGAAGGGTAAGCAAGGACGTTTCCGTCAGAATTTGTTGGGTAAACGTGTGGACTATTCTGCTCGTTCTGTAATCGTTGTAGGTCCGGAACTGAAGATGGGTGAATGTGGTATTCCTAAGTTGATGGCTGCAGAATTGTACAAACCGTTCATCATCCGTAAGTTGATTGAACGTGGTATTGTGAAGACAGTGAAATCAGCGAAGAAGATCGTAGACCGCAAGGAATCTGTTATCTGGGATATCCTGGAACATGTAATGAAGGGACACCCGGTATTGCTGAACCGTGCCCCGACACTTCACCGTTTGGGTATCCAGGCCTTCCAGCCGAAGATGATCGAAGGAAAAGCTATCCAGCTGCACCCGTTGGCTTGTACCGCGTTCAATGCCGACTTCGATGGTGACCAGATGGCCGTACACTTGCCTTTGAGTAACGAAGCTGTACTGGAAGCTCAGATGTTGATGCTTCAGTCACACAATATTTTGAACCCTGCCAATGGTGCGCCTATCACTGTGCCTGCACAGGATATGGTATTGGGATTGTATTACATCACCAAATTACGTAAGGGTGCCAAAGGTGAAGGTTTGATTTTCTATGGACCGGAAGAAGCAATGATTGCTTACAATGAAGGTAAGGTAGACATTCACGCTATTATCAGCGTAGTGGCTAATGACCTTGATGAAAACGGCAATATTGTGAAGAAGTTGATTAAGGAAACTTCTGTAGGTCGTGTCATTGTAAATGAACTGGTTCCAGATGAATGTGGTTATTTGAATACCGTTATTTCTAAGAAGTCTCTGCGTGATATCATCAGCGACGTTATTAAGGCTGTCGGTGTGGCTCGTGCTTGCGAATTCTTGGATGGTATCAAGAACTTAGGTTATAAGAAAGCATTCGAAGGTGGTCTGTCATTCAACTTGGGTGATATCATTATCCCGAAGGAGAAGGAAGAACTGGTAAAACGTGGTAACGAAGAAATCGAACAGATTATGATGAACTATAACATGGGATTCATCACCGATAACGAACGTTATAACCAGGTAATTGATACTTGGACTCACGTAAACAGTGACTTGTCAGACATTCTATATAAGACTATTAAGAACGACGACCAAGGATTTAACTCTGTATTTATGATGTTGGATTCTGGTGCCCGTGGTTCTAAGGAACAGATCCGTCAGTTGTCTGGTATGCGTGGTTTGATGGCTAAACCGCAGAAAGCTGGTGCTGAGGGTGCACAGATTATTGAAAACCCGATTCTTTCTAACTTTAAGGAAGGTCTTTCGGTGTTGGAATACTTTATCTCTACCCACGGTGCTCGTAAGGGTCTTGCCGATACCGCGTTGAAGACTGCCGATGCTGGATACTTGACTCGTCGTTTGGTTGACGTTTCTCATGACGTGATTATCAACGAAGAAGACTGTGGTACATTGCGTGGTCTGGTTTGTACAGCATTGAAGAATAACGATGAAGTTATCGCTACTCTGTACGAACGTATTTTGGGTCGTGTATCTGTTCATGATATTATCCACCCGACAACTGGTAAGCTGATTGTTGCTGCTGGTGAAGAGATCACAGAAGACATTGCGGAAGAAATCGAAAAATCTCCGATTGAAAGCGTAGAAATCCGCTCTGTATTGACTTGTGAATCTAAGAAGGGTGTATGTGCGAAATGTTACGGACGTAACCTGGCTACCAGCCGTATGGTACAGAAGGGTGAAGCTGTCGGCGTAATCGCTGCTCAGTCAATCGGTGAACCGGGTACTCAGTTGACTCTGCGTACATTCCACGCCGGAGGTATCGCTGGTAACATGGCTGCCAATGCAAGTATCGTAGCTAAGAATGATGCTCGTCTGGAATTCGAAGAATTGCGTACGGTTGATGCTGTAGAAGAAACAGGTGAACCAGTGAAGATTGTTGTAGGTCGTCTGGCCGAAGTTCGCTTTGTGGATGTACATACAGGTATCATCCTTTCTACTCACAACGTTCCTTACGGTTCTAAGCTGTATGCTTCAGACGGTGAGGTGGTAGAAAAGGGTAAGCTGATTGCTAAGTGGGACCCGTTCAACGCTGTTATCGTAACAGAAGCTGCTGGTAAGATTGACTTTGAATCAGTAATTGAAAACGTAACCTATAAGGTAGAATCAGATGAAGCTACTGGTTTACGTGAAATCATTATTACTGAATCTAAGGACAAGACAAAGATTCCGTCATTGCACATCTTGGATGAGAACGGTGGAATTATCCGTACATACAACTTGCCGGTAGGTGGTCACGTAGTAGTAGAAGACAAACAAACCGTGAAGTCGGGTGATATTCTGGTGAAGATTCCGCGTGCCGTAGGTAAGGCGGGTGATATCACCGGTGGTCTTCCACGTGTAACTGAGTTGTTCGAAGCTCGTAATCCGTCTAATCCGGCTGTCGTTTCTGAAATCGATGGTGAAATTACGATGGGTAAGATTAAACGTGGTAACCGTGAAATTATCGTTACATCGAAGACTGGTGACGTTCGTAAGTACCTGGTTGCTCTGTCTAAGCAGATTCTGGTTCAGGAAAACGACTATGTACGTGCCGGAACTCCGTTGTCTGACGGTGCTATTACTCCTGCCGACATCTTGGCCATCAAAGGTCCTACAGCCGTTCAGGAATATATCGTAAATGAAATCCAGGACGTTTACCGTCTGCAGGGTGTGAAGATTAACGATAAGCACTTCGAAATTATCGTTCGTCAGATGATGCGTAAGGTACAGATTGACGAACCGGGTGATACTCGCTTCTTGGAACAGCAGGTTGTAGACCGCATTGAATTCAATGAGGAAAACGACCGTATCTGGGGTAAGAAAGTGGTTGTAGACGCTGGTGATTCTCAGAACTTGCAGCCGGGACAGATTGTTACAGCTCGTAAGCTCCGTGATGAAAACAGTATGCTGAAACGTCGTGACTTGAAACTGGTTGAAGTACGTGATGCAGTTCCTGCTACTTCTACTCAGATTCTGCAGGGTATTACACGTGCTGCATTGCAGACATCAAGCTTCATGTCAGCTGCATCATTCCAGGAAACTACCAAGGTATTGAACGAAGCTGCTATCAACGGTAAGGTTGATAAACTGGAAGGTATGAAAGAGAACGTAATCTGCGGTCACTTGATTCCTGCTGGTACTGGTCAGCGTGAGTTTGAAAAGATTGTGGTAGGTTCTAAAGAAGAATACGATCGCATCTTGGCTAACAAGAAGAATGTATTAGATTACAGTGAAGTTGAATAATCTCAACTACTATCATAAAAAGAGCCGTCTCATTTGAGGCGGCTTTTTTTATGTGCTGATTCGATGTAAGCAGGCATCGTATATTTAAAGTTTTCGTTACTCTGATAATTGATTATTGTAATTGTGTAGTACCTGTCATTTCCGCATTATAGGAGGGGAGACTGTATTCCGCTGACGCGTATTGCCCGGCTTTATTTTCTTTTCCAATATAGCAGGATGAAACGTCCTCCTGTAGCCATCAGCGCGAGGGAAAGTCCGGTATAAAAGACTGCAATAAAGCTTTCCGGCAGCAGGCGTGCGGTACGGATAGTTATACCTAGTGCAATCATGAAAGCCATCACCAGCCAGCCTTTCACGTCAAAAAATGAGAATGGACAGCGTTTGTTGGGGTTACCGGCTGTGATACGCTGTGCATGCTTGCGGTAGAGCTTGTGGAAAATCATGCAGAAGAACAGCAGGAATATCAGACTGGCCTCGCAGACCTTGAGCAGCCAGTAGTGCGCGTCCGTTATCCAGCAGGAAATGCCGATACGGAGAATGTTGATGCCGGCAACCAGCCATACGATTCCGGCCGTAAGCAGCAGCGTATTGGAAGATACTCCGTATTTCATATACCCTCAGCTTAGAACCACTTTATTTTCCGGAAAATAACAAAGGCCGTTGCCGAGAGGAAGATGGAGAAACATACAATCAAGGCAAAGGCATGCGGCAGTCCTTCGATGTGAATATCCACGTTCATACCATAGAAACTGGCAATCAGCGTCGGTACCATCAGCACGATGGAAAGACTGGTCATGCGTTTCATGATGGTGTTCACATTGTTGGAGATGATGGAAGCAAAAGCATCCATGGTACCCGTAAGAATGTCGCTGTAGATGTTTACCTGATTGTGTGCCTGTTTCAGTTCGATGAGCACATCTTCTGTCAGTTCCGCATTCTGATAGTCCTTCTCATTAAAGATATTCTGCAATTTGCCTATCATGACCTCGTTGCCACGGATAGACGTATTGAAATATACCAGACTCTTCTGCAGATTCATCAGTCGGAGCAAGTCCTCGTTACGGATGCTACGCTCCAGCTCCTTTTCCGCATTGTTCACTTCGTTGTTGATTTGTTTCAGGTATTTCAGGAACCACACAGCCGACGAGTAAATCAGTCGCAGAATCAGTTCGTATTTATTGGGCACGTTGATACCTTTGCGCTGCGTATGCTCAATAAAGTCCGGCAGCATCTCCGTAGAGTGATAGCACACCGAAATCACCAGTTCATTGTTCGTAATGATACCGATAGGCACCGTGGCATACGGCACTTTTGAATCAGGAGTCTGTACGGGAATACGCAGAATGGTCAGCAGCCAGTTACCTTCCGTATCCGTACGCGGACGCTCGTCGGTATCGGCAATGTCATTCAAAAAAGACTGGGGAACTTTTAATTGTTCTTGCAGGAAGTGGAAATCCGCGGCATCCGGACATTCAATGTTAATCCAGCAGTTAGGTTGCCAGTTGGCTTTCTCTACAAAGCCAGCTTCACAAAAAAGATACTTTCTCATCTGTCTGCTCCTTTCCTTCATTTTAAGCCTGGAGGAGCATCTTCAGAGTAAAAGACAGGATTACTCACGACACTCCTTCAGGAAGTGGTTAAAATAATTGTAATACGTTCGCGAGTAATAATCGTCCATATTAGTTCGTTTTAGGGTATAAAAAAAGTTCGTTTATTCAAACGAACTCTCAAGCTCTTCAGGTTGGACTTGAACCAACGACCCTCTGATTAACAGTCAGATGCTCTAACCGACTGAGCTACTGAAGAAGATTTAAACATGTTTCAAAAAAGAGCTCTTCAGGTTGGACTTGAACCAACGACCCTCTGATTAACAGTCAGATGCTCTAACCGACTGAGCTACTGAAGAAGATTCAAACATGTTCCAAAAAAAGGAGCTCTTCAGGTTGGACTTGAACCAACGACCCTCTGATTAACAGTCAGATGCTCTAACCGACTGAGCTACTGAAGAAGGTTTTCCTTTAATTGCGATGCAAAGGTAGTAGGATATTTTGAATTATGCAATATCTTTGCAAAAAAAATGAAGTAAAATGGATAAAATTATAGGAATGGGCAATGCATTGGTCGATGTACTGGTAAGAATTGATGACGATTCTTTGCTGGAAAAGCTACATTTGCCCAAAGGAAGCATGCAGTTGATACAAGAAGACACCTTGTCTGAAATACGTAAATATACCTCGGGGATGAAAATTCATCGCTCTACCGGCGGTTCGGCCGGCAATACGGTCTGTGCACTGGCCGCATTGGGAGTCAATCCCGGATTTATCGGAAAGGTAGGTCAGGACGAGACGGGAGCTTTCTTTGGTGACACCCTTCGTCAGCGCGGGGTAAATGCCTTGCTGGCCACCTGCGATTTGCCGTCGGGCATTGCGTCAACTTTCATTTCTACCGATGGAGAGCGTACGTTCGGTACTTATCTGGGAGCAGCTGCCACACTGAGAGCAGAAGACTTGTCGCGTAAAATGTTTGCCGGATATAATTATCTCTATATTGAAGGCTATCTTTTGCAAGACCATGACCTGATGCTGCGTGCCGTACAGCTGGCCAAGGAAGAAGGACTTCAGGTTTGTCTCGATATGGCAAGCTACAATGTGGTGGAAGCCGAACGTGACTTCTTCGACCAGTTGATTGTGAAATATGTGGACATCGTGTTTGCCAATGAGAGCGAAGCACTGGCCTATACGGGAAAAGCTCCTCATGAAGCCTTGGAAGAAATTGCGTCTAAATGCAGCATTGCCGTAGTAAAAACCGGAAAAGAAGGCTCCCTTGTGAAGAAAGGAACAGAAGTCATTCAACTGCTTTCTTGTCCGGTAGATAATGTGCTGGACACCACAGGTGCAGGCGATTTCTATGCCGCCGGTTTCATGTACGGCCTGACGTGCGGTTATTCGCTGGAGAAATGTGTGCAAATCAGTACCATTCTGGCCACAGCCGTCATTCAGGAAGTCGGCACCACCTTACCTGCCAAGAAATGGGACGAAATTAAGTTAAATATTGAATCACTTCTGCAAGTCTAACCGGAATAATGTGTTTATTTGCAAGGAAGAACAATTTTGTAAACAGACTATATATGAATGCAAGAAAAATGCTGGCCGGAGCCTTTATCGTGATGTTGGGGATGGGCATGACCAGCTTCAAGGAAGATGACCGTAATTTTCAGATATCAAAGAATCTGGACATATTCAACTCCATTTTCAAGGAACTGGATATGTTTTATGTAGATACCGTGAATGCCGAAAAAATGATTCAGACCGGAGTGGAAGGCATGCTTTCACTGACCGACCCTTATACGGAGTACTATCCGGAAGAAGAGGTGAGCAGTCTCAAGGAAATGACTACCGGAAAATACGGCGGTATCGGTGCGGCCATCCGTTACTATGAGGCCAAAGACCGTATTGCGGTGGTAGAACCTACCGAAGGCATGCCGGCAGCCGAAGCCGGAGTCAAGGCAGGCGACATCATTCTTTCGGTAGGAGGAAAGGAAATGGTACGTGGCGACATGAAACCCCAGGAATTTTCTTCCAAGGTCAGCGAAGCGCTGCGTGGAGAACCGGGCACGTCGTTCGTACTGAAAGTGCTGCGTCCGCTCAAGAACGACAGTACGGTGATGGAATTTAAAATCACCCGTAAGAACATCCGTACCAATCCGGTGCCCTATTACGGCATGGTGAAAGACAGTATCGGCTATTTGGCTTTGTCCAGCTTTACGGAAAATTCTGCCAAGGATTTCAAAAAAGCTTTCATCGAACTGAAACAGAAAGGTGCCAAGTCGCTGATTATCGACTTGCGTGACAACGGAGGAGGTTCCTTGTCGGAAGCGGTAGACATTGTCAATCTCTACGTACCGAAGGGACAGGAGATTGTGGTGACAAAAGGAAAGGTACGTCAGGCACAAGGTTCTTATAAAACCCAGAATGAACCGGTCGATACACAGATTCCGCTGGCAGTACTCGTGAACGGTGCCACAGCTTCGGCTTCTGAAATCGTGAGTGGTTCGTTGCAGGACCTGGACCGTGCGGTAGTCATCGGTTCGCGCACCTTCGGAAAAGGACTGGTGCAGACCATCCGTCCGTTGCCTTACAACGGCACGCTGAAAGTGACCACTTCCAAATACTATATTCCTAGCGGACGTTGTATCCAGGCTATTGATTATGCCAAGAAGAATGCCGACGGTTCAGTAGCCCGTACACCCGACAGTCTGACTACCGTATTCCATACTGCTGCCGGACGTGAGGTGCGTGATGGAGGAGGTATTCGTCCGGACATCGAAGTGAAGGGAGACAAGATTCCGAACATCGTGTTCTACCTGATGAACGACGACCTGATTTTCGATTATGCTACCCAATATTGCTGGGATCATCCCACACTGGCTTCGGTAGACGATTTCAAACTGACCGATGCCGATTATGAGGCTTTCAAGAAATTGGTGAAATCACGTAACTTCACTTACGACCGCCAGAGTGAGAAGATGCTGAAAAGCCTGAAGGAGATAGCCGAGTTTGAGGGTTACATGACCGAGGCGGCAGAGGAATTCAAGGCGCTGGAAAAGAAGCTTAACCATAACTTGGACCGCGACCTGGACTATTTTGCCAAACCGATTAAGGAATATATCTCACAGGAAATCGTGACCCGCTATTTCTATCAGCGTGGTGCTGCGATGGAACGGTTGAAAGATGATACTGATTTGGAAGAAGCCATCAAGGTATTGCAGAATCCCGTCCGTTACCGGGAAATTCTTTCGGCGCCGGTAAAGAAAGACGAACCTGTCAAGAAAGAGAAGGAAGAACCGAAGAAATAAGGCCTCAGAGAGGCTTCTGGAGGGCTTTTTGATAAGGCCCGGAAAACGCAAGTACGTTTTGTTTCAAACGCAAGTGCATTTTGTTTCAAACGCAAGTGCATTTGAAGTGAAACGTACTTGCGTTTTTAGTAAAATGTACTTGCGTTTTGGGGAAAACGCAAAGGCGTTTGATATGAAACACTTTGGTGTTTTGAAATTTATCACTATATTAGTGAAAAGAAATATTAAGGACTTAAAATGCAGCGATTTATGGCGAAGGCAAAGGTTATATGTATTTTGAGCCATAAGGGAGCTATGCAATAAGTTACTAAAGGGAAAAATAATGAATAATCATGGAAACTAAAATCAAGGATAAAATAGAATATACCGTGATTTGCATATCGGAGTTTGCTAAGAAACATCAGCTTACGCTACCGCAAGCGTTCAATTATCTCAAACGCTGGGAGGGCATAGATTTTCTTGATAAAGGATATGATGTAGAACATCTGTTTTCAATTGAAGATGCAGTCGATGACTTAACAGCCTATTGTAAAAGACAGGGAGGGCAGTTGGCATGATACTCTATCACGGCTCGAATCAGGATATAAAGGAAATAGACCTGACAAAGACACGTCCTAACAAAGATTTCGGACAGGGCTTTTATCTGACAGCGGATAAAGAACAAGCTATGCAGATGGCTAAGCAGAAAGTGGTACAATCAGGTGGAACACCGACGGTAAACGTGTATGAGTTTGATGAGAATCACCTGTCTGACAACGAACTGAATATAAAGATATTTGAAGGCTATACTGAAGAGTGGGCAAAATTCATCTTAGCTAACCGAAACCGGGAGAGCAAGACAAAGATACATGACTTCGACATCGTGATAGGGGCTATCGCTGATGATAAAGTCGGGGTACAATTATTTAGATATATGAAGAAATATATCGATTTACCTACCTTAGTGAAGAACTTGCAGTTTGTACGACTAACTACCCAGTATTATTTTGGAACGGAACGGGCAATCAAATTATTGAAGAAGCTATGACAGACGATGAACAATTTATGATAGAGTGCATTACCACCGAACTGACGGAGTATGTGATGCGTGATTACCATATTGGTATGAAAGAGGCTCTGGATATGGTTTATAATTCGGAAACCTATTCTAAGCTAATCGATACGAACAGTGGACTATATTATCAGAGTCCACTGCTGGTGTATGATGTCTTTAAGGAAGAGCAAATCACTAACAGAAAAAAGTTAAATGACGGCAAGTGAAGTAGTATACACATGGATTGAATATCCTAAAGATATTACACAACCTTGCTTTGAGGGTAGTGTAAGTCATATTTTACTCTTATTCTGCATAAAACAAAACCGTCTGCATGCTTTGAAGCTAGTCTTCAAAATTCATGCAGACGGTTTTTATATCTGAGCCGGAGAATCAGTCTTTATAATCTCCGTTTGCCTTAATCAGCTCAATCAGTTTTTCTACAGCCTGTTCTTCCGGAATGTTCTTTTCAATGCATTCCTTCTTTTTGTACAGACTGATTTTACCTCTTCCGGCACCTACATAGCCATAGTCGGCATCGGCCATTTCACCCGGACCGTTGACGATACAGCCCATGATACCGATTTTCAGTCCCTTGAGGTGAGCCGTAGCAGCCTTGATGCGGGCAATGGTTGATTCCAGGTCGTACAATGTACGTCCGCAACCCGGACAAGAGATATATTCAGTCTTAGAGGTGCGGATACGTCCTGCCTGCAGGATACCGAAGGCGGTTTCGTCTACTTTCAGGTTACTGATATGATTGCCGTGGTTATAGAGCAGGATACCGTCGCACAGACCGTCGATAATCAGGGCACCCATATCGGCTGCCGACTTGATTTGCAAATCCTCTGTTTCGGTTTCCTGATACAGCTGGAAGAATACCAATGGGTTTTTCAGTCCCTGGTTCATCAGCTGGTGTGCCAATGCACGGAACTCACCTAAGCGGTTGTAGTGGTTGCTTTGAGCCACGATAACCACTTCCGGATGCAGACGCAGGCAAGCCATTACCTCTTCATTCAGTCCTAAATAGGAAGTAAAGAGGAACTTCATTTTTGCCGGATGGTGATGCAGCTCAATCAACTGCTGGTAGTTGAAAGCCGGATAGGTGTGCTCGCTGCCGTCCCAGGCACAGGCATCCACGATGTAACCGATGTCCTCTCTGCGGTTTTCGGGCAAGCGTTGGCCGCAGTACAGGTAGTCGGGCTTGAACTGTTCGCTTACTTCCAGGTCGTTGTTCAGACGGGCTGAGATGACTACCGGAAGCTGGTCGCCTCCGATGTTACCTACGGGCACGGTTTCTCTTCGGCTGGGATGCGTGTAGTTGAATTTCGGAGCTTCGGTTGCTGGAATGTAGGGATGTCCTTCGCGTTTCAATACATAATCTACCAGTTTGCGGGCTACGGGAATTTCGGCTTCGGGCGCTTCACTCAGCGATACGCGGATGGTGTCACCCAGTCCGTCGCACAGCAGGGCACCGATACCCAAGGCTGATTTGATACGGCCGTCTTCTCCGTCGCCGGCTTCTGTTACTCCTAAGTGGAGCGGGAAAGCCATGTTTTCTTTTTCCATCTGTTCTACCAGCAGGCGGACGGTGCGTACCATAATGACCGTATTGGAAGCCTTGATAGAGATGACCACGTTCATGAAATTCTGTTCCACACAGATGCGCAGGAACTCCATGCACGATTCTACCATGCCCTCTGGAGTATCTCCGTAGCGCGACATGATGCGGTCGGACAGCGAACCGTGGTTCACTCCGATGCGGATGGCCGTGTGGTTTTCCTTACAGATGTTCAGGAAGGGGATGAAACGGTCGCGTATCTTCTGGATTTCTTTTGCATACTCTTCATCCGTATACTCCAGTTGCTTGAAGGTACGGGCAGCATCTACGTAGTTGCCCGGGTTGATACGTACCTTCTCAGCGTACAAGGCCGCTACCTCGGCTACTTTCGGATTGAAATGTACATCAGCCACTAAAGGAGTCTGGTATCCCTGGGCACGCAGAGAGGCATTGATATGCTGCAGGTTCTCTGCTTCACGTACTCCTTGAGTGGTGAGACGTACGTATTCTCCTCCCGCCTCAATGATACGCTTGGCCTGTTCCACACAAGCTTCAGTGTCCATGGTGACGGTATTCGTCATACTCTGTATACGGATAGGATAAGCGCCACCCATAGGAGTGGCGCCTACATATACCTCGTTCGCCTGTCGGCGAGAATAGTTGAAGTAATTCATTCAGTTAGTTTGTCTTATAAGCGTATTTGACTTCTTTCAGCTCTTCGTTGGCTTTTACGATTTTGTTTTTCAAACCTTCCTTGTAAGCTGCAAACTTTTGAGCCAGTTCTGCATCGCTCAGGGCCAGCATCTGTACGGCCAGGATAGCAGCATTCATGGCACCGTTGATGGCTACTGTAGCCACAGGTATTCCGGGAGGCATCTGGATGATAGAGTAGAGTGCGTCTACACCGTCGAGTACAGAACCTTTTACAGGTACTCCGATAACCGGAAGGGTGGTGTTGGCTGCAATTACTCCCGGC
>ULOK01053472.1_pt1 | contig 15139 bp, 14 predicted proteins | sample 1952501 | NCBI WGS metagenome assembly ULOK01 (sample SAMEA4835601, study PRJEB28245) | human gut metagenome | biome: gut microbiome; material: fecal sample | place: Denmark | collected 2008
TCCTTGCAGTTGTGCAGGTATTTGACATTCTCTTCGGTCTCGAAGTAGTAGACCGGGAGATCGGCCAGCATATGATTCTTCAGTGTTTTGCCGTAGGTCAGGAAACCGATGACCTGATACTCTTGAGAATTTTGGAGTTGGGTCACCAACGAAACGCCCTTGTCGCCGGTTCCGTAGATCAGGATCCGCTGGCATTTGCAATGCCTTTGACGGCTGGCTTTGAGCCAGTCATAGACGACAACCATGGCAACACGCATAATCACCAGTTCTGAAAGGCTCAGCAACATGTCAAACAACAGAGTGATCCAGATCGCTGGAAATGTCGGGCCAGCGACACCCAAAGCCAATATAACTGCGATCCCAATTCCCTTGAAAACAACGGCGACACTCAAACGGCCCAAACCCCGCAAGGTGGCATGACGGATGATTGATTTGTGGGTTTGGAGCAACACGAACGCGATCCAGGAAAAGACAACGGATCCTCCGAGCCACCAGCCGATTGTTTTCCAGATAAGGGCTTCAGCACCCAAAAGAATGCTTGCAACTAACAGTGAGATGATCGAGGCCCCGGCCGAAACCAGCAGGTCCAATGCAAGAATCAACCGCGAACTGACATAGCGGTCCAGATGTAATTTCTCAATTAAGCGATACATGATAACTTTGTATTTTGATTTAGATTACGATCAGATGGGGAGGAGGCTATTCGCCCCCATGGCCGAACTGCCGGTCGAAATCGGCCAGGTGGCGGATCAGCTGCGCCTTGCTCTTCTTGGGCGACTCTTCCGCGAGCCAGGGATCGATCAGGGCGTGCGCCTGGTCGTAGTAGAACCGATTGTCCGTGCACCCGTAGAGCGTCACGAGCAGAAGGGCCCTGGATTGCTCGGCCCGCACGGCCGGCAGCATCTTCTGGATCGCCACGAGTTGACTCTCGCGCTTCGACGTTTCGTCGAGAATCGTGTAGGCCTGCAGCAGCAGGGCATAGAGTTTGCTGCGCATGATGTCGGAGTCGAGCGTCAGACACCCGTACTCCTGCAGTACCTCGGTGGCGATTCGGCGATCCTCTTCTGCGCCTTTCTTGGCCAGATGCCTGCATAGGGCGTCGTGTAGCCGGTCGAGGAGTTTGCTGTTGTTCAGTCGGGAGTAATAACTTGGGGTCTCGGCATTCAGTTCGACCACCTCATACTCCCCGGGCTGGACCTTCAGCAGCGGGACGCACATCCAGTTGTCGATCGAGACCAGAATCTCCTTGTGGCGGGAGGGGGCGTTTGTGACGACTTTGGCCTCAATTCCCGCAAAACGCCCTTCCGTGATACGAATCCGGTCACCCTTGACCAACCAAGCGGGATCCGCGGTGCAGACCGGGACCGGCTCGGCATACGAACGCGCAATCCATTGAAGATCACGCATGGCCTTGTCAGTCAGGTAGGGGTAGTGGTAGCTCTCCTTGCTGTCCTTTACGCGCGGGAGCAGGTTGTATTGAGGCAGGCGCTGCTTGATCCGGTAGATTTCGCATTCGGAGGCGTGTACGAACAGGTAGTTGTACAACAGCGAACGTCGGGTTGTCACCAGCCGCCCGTTCATCTTCCGGGCCTCGACAAGAACCGGTGCAAAGTACTCGAACAGAGGTTCGTTGTCGCGCTGCCTGCGGGCCAGTTCTCGATCCAGCTCTTCGGTCATGGCCCGGTTGCTGGTCGGGTAGACCATCACGTACCAGCGCACGATGTGGCGGTTCTGGACCTCGGACATGGGGGCTGCGGCGGATTCGGATGGATGGGCGGTTCGGGAGAGTGAGGACGACACGGATTTTGCCATTCTTTCGGGAGACTGCGCTCCGCGACCTCGTCAGACTAAATGTAATAGCCTGACAAATAGTAAATTGTGTATTTCTCTAAAGTGATGCTTGAAAATTTCATACAGTTTCGCACGTGTGTTTCAACCGCACATAATCCCGCACTCCTTTTGCTTTCCCGTAATAGAGTTTCCTCCCGTTTATGCGGGAGTAAGGTCTCTATTTAAGAAATCACACATCACTGCCGCAAAGGTAGAAAAAAAGGGGGTTAGTACAAAAAAAATCATCATATTTCTTACGCTTGTAACATCCTCTTGTGAGGCCTTTATTTGGTTCATACTCCGATCATTAAAACCGTCACGTTCTTCCAAGATCTGTCAGAAGTTCCCAAATCCGCGTCCCAGATACTCAGGACGCCGATTGTGCCATAATTTTACACAAAATGCACCTCCCGAATGGATGGTAAAACGGTCAATATCCGTATGCTTTTGACGGCTAAACAATTTAGGTCTAGTATGGTTTCTTAAATAGAGACGTGAGGTTTTTGGGGGTGAGTTTGGCCGATCGACTGGATTCTGTTGTCCAAAAATTTTCACGAATTGTCTATTTTTTGAAATCTAATTTACTGAATGTCAGCGCATTGTGGTTGCGTATTGACAAGGCCGGGATTTGCCCCGGGATGAGATGAATCTCCGGCAGTTTTCACTTTCGACTGCAAATCATGGCAAGTTCGAACAAAACCGGTTGGAACTGGACAGATTCGGTCGCGGAACAGTTTCGTGCCAGGAAGAACAGTAATGCCGTCAGATGGTATGTGCTGGCCCTTCCGACGTCGCGCAAAGGCCACTATCAGGGGAATCCGGTCCGGGCCCTGCAGATGGAGCTGGAGCGTCGGGCACGGAGCGGTGATCCTGTTTTCGAATACTTTGCCCCTTCGTATGTCGAGGTTCGAAAACAGCACGGGGAGTTGGTCCGCACGAACCATCCGCTGCTCTACAACTACGTCTTCATCCATGCCTCGGAGGCGGAGATCTACCGGATGAAACGTTTCTTGCCTCAGTATAACTTCCTACCCCGCGTCCACGAGAAGGACGATGCCTACTATCCCTACCTCTCGGACGAGGCGATGGAGAATCTGAAGTGGGTGGCCGCTTCCTATTCCGACGTGCTGCCGGTCTACACGCCCGGCCCCGAACGGTTGATGAAGGGCGACCGGATCCGCATTACCGAGGGGCAGTTCAAGGGGGTTGAGGCCAGCGTCATCATTCAGCCTGGAGGGGGTCGCAAGGAGGTGATGGTTTGTGTGGAGAACTGTATGTATGTGCCGCTGCTCTGTGTCGAACCCGGGCAATATGAGGTGATTGCGCTGAATGCGAACAACCGCCATGTCTATACGCGCTTGAACGGTGACCGTCTCCCGGCCGGACTCCACGAAGCGCTGAAACGCTACCACTCGCCCGAGGGGGTGACGGACGCCGACCGGGCCTTGGCGTCGGAGGTCCTGCAGCAATATGCCAACCTCCAGCTGGACAGCGATGTGATGCGCTGCAAACTCTATTCGATGCTGCTTCCGGCCTATGCCATCCTGGGCGACCGCGAAGCCTTCGATCAGCTGCTTGGAACCGTTCGAAGCATTCTTCCGCTGATCCGGGCTGAACAGTCGCGGTCGCTGCTGCTGGTGACGCTTTACGGCTGCACGAACTGCTGCCTGGATTATGAACAGGCCCACGCTGCGGTTGATCCGTGGCGCGGGGAGCAGCCGCTCAAGAAGAGCAAGGCGCAACTGCTTCGACGTCTCGATGATTATGACTGCTGGTTGAGGCACCATACCGGCTCGAACGGATGAAATAGCTATTGATCAAATAAATACCCTTGAAAGCCTATTCGCGGAGGTCCCCGTGTTGAGGGAATCCGACCACTACGGTTCAACAGCCAGTTCCGCGATTATGCCCCTCAAAATTGCCTTATCGCTATTCGGTTATGTTATACATCCTCTCTTTTCTGGTCGCTATTCTGAGCGTCCATTGGATCCATCCGCGTTTGGTGCGGATCGCCCTCGACAAGAACATCGTCGACAATCCCAATGCCCGCAAACTGCAACGTCGGCCGACTCCCGTTTTGGGCGGTATTGCCGTCTTCTTCGGATCGGTCATCGGATTGGGTTGTGCCAGTATAACCTGCGACTGCTCCGAGCTCTTCATTGTCGTCGTCGCGATGATGATTATGCTCTATACCGGCACGATGGATGACATCCTCGATCTTTCGCCGGCGCTGCGGTTCCTGATCGAGATCGGCACGGTTCTGCTGCTGATTTTCGTCGGAGGATACACCTTGAATGACTTCCATGGATTGTGGGGCCTCAATCAGATTCCGCAAGGGGTAGCCATTCCGCTGACGGTCTTTGCGGCCGTGGGCATCATCAATGCCATCAACCTGATCGACGGGGTAGACGGCCTCTCGTCGGGCTACTGCATCTTGACGAGCCTCCTTTTCGGTGTGATGTTCTGGTACGTGGGGGATCGGACGATGGGTATGTTGGCCGTCGTGGCAGCCGGATCGCTGATTCCGTTCTTCTTTCACAACGTCTTCGGAAAGAGTTCCAAGATGTTCATCGGCGACGGCGGGACGTTGGTCATGGGTATCGTCATGTCGGTCTTTGTGATCCGGATCCTGCGCCACGGCTCGATGAGCGAGGTTTATGATGCTGCAAATATCGGACTGATTCCCTTTACGCTGGCGGTCCTGTCCGTTCCGGTCTTCGATACGCTCCGCGTGATGACGACGCGCATCCTGAAGCGTAAGTCTCCATTTCACCCGGACAAGACGCACCTGCACCACATGTTCATCCGCCTGGGATGCTCACATGCCACCACGACCCTTGCGATTCTGATCCTGAATTTCTTCGTGGTGCTGTGCTGGTGGATCAGCTACATGGTCGGCTGCTCGATTGATGTTCAACTGTATATTGTACTAGTGTTGAGCATCTTGATCACATCTGGTCTTTATAACTTCATGGAGTGGCATATTCGCCACAAGACGCAATTTGTCCGCCTGCTCCATCGCATCGGCTATCGCACGCACCTCAATCGTACGGGCATCTTCTTCTGGCTCCAGAAGAAGATGGATCGGATATAGAATATGGATTTTAAGAATAAGATGGCTACGCAAGTGAAGAAAATCCCTGAGCTGGATATAATGAAGTTCTATGGGATATTATTCGTAGTACTTGGCCATATCGCTATGATGTATACCCCATTGTCGGTGATACCTCATTTTGCGAATATGTCATCTTTTATGGCAGTAGTGAAAAATGTCATTTATGCATTCCATATGCCAATGTTTATATTTATTAGTGGATGTATATTTGCGTTTCAACTGGAAGTATTACATCGTAAAATTACGTATAAAAGTCTTTTGAGATCCAAAATCAATCGTTTATTGGTGCCGTTTTTTATAATAGGTTTCTTTTGGGTATTGCCAGTTATGTCCTTGTTGGGATTGAGAGATCCTATTCATTATGCTATAGATGGTTTTATTTTAGCAATAGATCCTCGTCATCTTTGGTACGTTTTAATGTTGTTTTGGGCATTTCTTCTATTCTTTTTTTTGCGAACTCTTTGTCTTCATTATGGAATTAGCCAATTATGGATTGGTTTATTTGCTATAATTTTATACATAGTATATCAATATTCAAGCATGAGATTCCCCTATTTTCAAATAGGATCTCTTATGAACTATTTTGTGTGGTTTGTTTTTGGATATTTTTTTATAATATATAAAACAACGTTCCGGCCTATTGTATTGGGAGCGTTTGTCCTAAGCCTTTATGTTATAGTTGAAAATATATTTTTATCTGATTATCCTCTCCCAAGTTGTTTTACTAAAGTCGTTTTTGCAATTGATGGAATTGCATTGATTTATTATGTGTCTAAGTATTTGTCGAGTGGAATTGTTCGGACTAACTTGTATGCATGGATTGTAAAAAATTCTTTTGGAATTTATTTATTTCACCCAATGATCATATACGTAATATATTACGGAATAGGATCTTTGCCAAAATGGCAAATTAATCCGATTATAACATCATTGATGGCTTTTGTCGTTAGTATTTGGTTTTCAGTGATGCTTACGACAGTAGTTCGTAGAATTCATCTTAGGTTCATTATAGGGGAGTGAGGTGGAATTTAAATTATGGAGATGGAGTCTGATAATAATAGCAGAATAGCGAAAAATACTATAATTCTTTACCTGCGTATGATATTTATATTATGCGTAGGTTTATTCACAAGTCGGATAATTCTTAATACCCTAGGCGTTGAAGATTATGGCATCTATAATGTTGTAGGTGGATTTGTTACGATATTTGCATTCCTTAATGGTTCAATGTCTACTGCTACACAACGTTTTATTACGTTTGAATTAGCACGAGGAGAATTGAATCGTCAAAGGGCTACATTCTCAACAGCGATTATTATTCACTTATCATTAGCAGCTATAATCTTTATATTAGCTGAAACAATTGGACTATGGTTTGTTTATAATGAATTGGTTATACCGGAGAATCGGTTTTATGCAGCGGTTTGGGTATATCAATTTTCAATAGCATCGTGCTGTTTGTCTGTTATTTCATTGCCTTACAATGCAATGATTATTGCCCATGAGAGAATGTCTGCATTTGCATATATTTCCATCTTTGATACAATTTTAAAATTGCTTATCGTATATAGCTTGCTGATAGTCCCATGGGACAAACTCATTGTTTATTCGGCATTATTATTTACCGTTCAATTATTGGATCGTATTATATATGGCATTTATTGTCGACGTCATTTTGCTGAAGCGCAATTTAATTGGACTTTTAATAAGTCTATTTTTAAAGAAATGGGAAATATTGCAGGCTGGAGTATATTTGGGAATTTGGCCGGTGTATGTTATACACAGGGATTGAATATATTACTGAATATGTTTTTTGGCCCGGCAGTTAATGCTGCAAGAGGTGTCGCTGTTACTGTGCAAGGAGTGGTTTTAGGTTTTGTTAATAACTTCCAAATGGCACTTAACCCTCAAATTACGAAAGCATATGCTGTCAATAATTTTCATCGGATGTACGCTTTGATTTATGCCAGTTCAAAAATATCTTTTTTCCTTCTATTTTTAATTGCCTTGCCAATTATCGTTGAGGCCCATACTATTTTAACGATTTGGCTTAAAATAGTTCCAGAGCATACTGTCTGGTTTCTTCGTTTAACTTTATGCATCATGCTAATTGAAACTTTGGCAAATCCTCTCATGATTTCGTCACAAGCTTCTGGAAGAGTTAGGGTTTATCAGAGTGTTGTCGGTGGATTGTTATTGCTGATTTTACCTATTGCGTATATTGTTTTGAAGTGTGGTGCCAATCCAGAAAGTGTTTTTGTTGTTCATTTGGTTATTGCAGGAGTTGCTCAATGTGCGAGATTATTTATTGTTGGAAGAATAATTAATATGTCATTGAGGGCTTATTTTAGGAATGTGGTATGGCGCATCGGTTTAGTGTGCTTGATGGCGGTGACTTTTTCGTTTTATTTGACCAACTTATTTCCTAATACAACGATGTGCTCGATGTTAGTAATGACTGTGATATTTATTGTCAATTTAGGAATTATCATGACTTGTGGATTAACGAAATTGGTTGACAAGATTATGAACCTGATTCCCAAATGTTCTCGCCATGTATAAATTATTTATAATATTCGTTGAGCATCTTAAACTGCTTTTGAATCCAGTAATTGTTAATGCTTTCATATTTTATGATGGTAGGGGAAAAGTTTGTCATAAAAATTGGGGGGATGATCTAAATTATTATTTTTTGAGAGAGATTGTTAAGCAACCATTAATCCTTCTTAATAGGACGTCGTTGGCTTTTCGATTAAATTTCCGGAATTATTTAGTTATTGGATCAACTATCGATATGCTTTGTCGGCCTAATACCGAGGTCTGGGGGGCTGGCATTATTAGCGAAAATTCTTCTTTAAAAGAAAAACCTTCAAAGGTATATGCAGTCCGAGGTCCATTAACTCGACAACGACTTCTTAAAGAAGGAATTGAATGCCCTGAAATATATGGTGATCCTGCATTATTAATTCCATGTTATTATCAGCCAAGAGTTACGAAAAAATATCAATATGGTTTTGTGGCTCATGTGTCTAATATTGAAATGCTTAAAGATGTCAAGATAGATGGTGTCAATTTATATAATTATCCTGATATCTTGGTAATAGACTTGAGTAATTATAGACATTGGCATGATATAATAGATCAAATATGTAGTTGCCAAGCTATTTTATCATCGTCTTTACATGGATTGATTATTGCAGAAGCATATCATATACCCAATGTTTGGATTGAATTCGGTAATCCATTAATTGGAGGTCATTTCAAATTCCATGATTTTTTTCTGTCCATTCATCAGGATCGAGTTGCTCCATTATCTATTGTTAATAATGCATTGTCAACTCAAGTTGTTAATGATGAAATAAGAAAATGGAAACAAGGAACAATAGATCTGCAACCATTATTGAGAGCTTGTCCATTTGCAATTAGGCTACCAAAACTAGAAGGATAAAGATGTCAAAATGCAATATACTTTTCTACACATATGGTAAAGTTCATTCTACTAAAGGAGGAACTGAACGAACGACCATATCTGTAGCTAACGGATTAACCCAAAATTATGGGTGTCGATGTTTTTCTCTTTTTGAGATTCCGGCAGATACAAAACAAGAATCTTGTTTTATTGCCGAGTATCAATGGACTACATCTTCTGATAGAACCCAAAATAAGCAGTTTGTTCGAGATATTGTTATTGAGAATCAAATCGATTATATCATTGATCAAGGGGCTTTTATTCATGTTAAACTTTTTAAGGAGGCGGTTGATGGTTTAAGTTGTAAGGTTATTCTCGCTCATCATTTTGAGCCTGGCATAGAAACTAAATTCTTTACATTTAAAAGACTCTTATTCCGTTTTAGCCAGATTGTATCTACTCGAGATCTATATAAATGGATATTGCATCTAATTCTATATCCGTATCTGCGTGTTAAATATACAAACTCGTTGTCTCGTTCATATTTTGAGGCTTACCAATATGCCGATAGAGTCGTTCTTCTTTCTCAGAGCTTTATCAGACAATATCAGGGTTTTGGAAGGTTTAAAAATGAGAAAAATTTTTCTGTCATCCATAATGCTTTATCCTTTAATGAATATCTTCCTATTGGAGATGTGAAGAAAAAGAAACCTGTAATACTTATTGTTTCTCGGTTTGATGAAGAATTGAAGAGATTGTTGTTAGCATTACGGATATGGCAGGAAATTAAACTGTCACCTATAGCTAATGATTGGTGTTTAAAGATTGTGGGCCATGGAAAGGATCTTAAATTGTATCAAAAGTATATTGCGAAAAAGAAGATACATGATGTGTATTTATTAGGACGTCAAGATCCTAAACCATATTATAAAGAGGCTTCGATCTTTTTTATGACCTCAATAAGTGAATCATGGGGACTAACATTAACCGAAGCGCAACAATTCGGTGTAGTTCCTGTTGCATTCAATACTTATGCTTCATTAACTGATATTGTAACGGATGAAGAAGATGGAGTTGTTATACGTGAAGGTGAAATAGAGCAATATGTTAACTCCACTCTTGAATTAATAAGAGATACACAAAAACGTCAGGCAATGGCTATTCAAGGTATTCATAACTGCCAACGATTTTCGCAAGACAAGATAGCTAAAGATTGGTGGCACTTATTGAATAATTTATAGTTTAAAGATTATTGTTGTTGTAATTATATGATAAATGTTTTATATGTCACCTTTGCATCAAAGAATTTTGATGGGGCAACATATTCGCTAATGGATCTTATTCGATCTGTAAGAAGCCATGTTTATCCGATTGTCTTATTGCGATCAAAGGGGTGTGTGTACGATTATTTTAGAGAAAATAATGTAGAATGTATCGTGTGTGATTTTGAGGAGAATGTATGTGGAAAACCTCAGAAATTTCATCAGTATGTAAGATATATTTTACGATATATTCCTAAATATATTCGCTATGTTGTTAAAAATAGACGGTGTGTAAATTATGTTGCAAATCGCTTGCAAGATAGGAATATTCAAATTGTTCATACCAACAATAGTGTTCTTACGGTTGGTTACGATATTGCCCAAAGAATGCAAGCGAAGCATGTTTGGCATTTAAGAGGGTTTATGGATCTGGACTTTGGTTGGATGCCTTTCCGAGGTTGGAGAAATCTCAAACAATTAGTATCGAATTCTTCGGCGGTTATTGGTATTACAAAGGCTGTATTGGAACATTATATAGCTTTAGATCGAGAGAATGCATTTGTAGTCTTTGATGCAGTTAGAAGTAAGCAGAATATTTGCAATGACCCCTTGAAAGAGAAATACTTTTTGTTTTGTTCTGTCTTTTTGACAAAACGTAAAGGTTGTGAGTTTGCGATCAAGGCTTTTGCTTTATCAAATCTTGCGTCTCAAGGGTACAGACTTCGGGTTATAGGTGTGGCTAACGAAAAATATATAAATAGATTGCATAATCTTGTTCGTGAATATGGTGTTGCGGACTTTGTTGACTTTGTTGGCTCATCTGATAATGTAAAAGAACACATGCAGAAAGCAACAGCACTACTTATGTGTTCGGAAAATGAGGGCCTTGGCAGAGTTTCAATTGAAGCTATGTTTTATGGATGTTTGGTAATTGGTCGGAATTCTGGTGGAACGAAAGAGTTTGTAATCAATAGAGAAACGGGATTTATTTTCAATAATATTGATGAATGTTCTCAGGCTATGCGGATAGCAGCGAAGAATGATGTTAGAGATATTATTATAAAAGCTCAAGATTTTGCTTGCAACAACTTCTCAATAGAGAATTATGGAGAGAAAATATTAAAAATATATGCAAAAGTCTTGAATAAAAATCTATAAAAATATGAAATACAAATTACTTTCGGTATCGAAGAGTCCTAAATTAGTCGGGATAAATATTGGAGATTATATTCAAGCTTTAGCGGCAGCTCAATTCTATCCGCATATTGATGGCTTTATAGATCGAGATGTGGACCTTAAAGATTATGATGATGAGCCTTGTAAAGTGATTATGAATGGTTGGTATATGCATAATCCAGAGAATTGGCCACCCTCAAAAAAGATAGAGCCTTTGTTTGTTGCTTTTCATCTAAATGTTTTAGCAAAAACAGAATTGTTATCGCAGCAGAGTCTTGTTTATTTGAAACAGTTTGCTCCAATAGGGTGTAGAGACTTGAATACTCGAGATTGGTTGAATAAATGCGGAGTGGAGGCTTATTTTTCTGGATGTATGACGTTGACTTTAGGGGAAAAGTATCATTCCGAAGAGAAAGAGGATAAAACCTATATTGTTGATCCGTTGTTTGATGGGCCTCTCAATGTGCATAATATCCTAAAGGCGATAACAGAAATCACTAAGCATTTTCGGGATATATACGAATTGTATCATAAAGAGCAATTTTATATTCATCATGGTCGAAACTGGATAAAAAAAATCTTAAAGACTGCTCTTTATTATCGTGAATATACGAAAATATTTAGTCGTGATATGATAATGAGATCTACCTACATCTGCCAGGAAAGCGATTATTATACGAGACAATTTAAGTCGGATTTTGAGCGATTGAAAGAGGCTGAACGCTTGGTGCGTCTTTATGCGAAGGCTAAATTGGTTATCACATCGCGGATTCATTGTGCACTGCCTTGTCTTGGGTTGGAAACTCCTGTAATTTATCTGGAAAAAACACACGATATTGCTGCAAGTTCATGTAGATTAGGTGGATTACATGATCTTTTCAATGTTATAAAGCTTGATAATGGAACTCTTGTTCCTGAATTTAATATAACAACTCCTATTACAATGAGAAATATTCCGGTAAATAAAGATTCTTGGCGACCATATGCTGAAGCGTTGAAAAGCCGTTGCAAAGAATTCATGAATAGATAGATTAAATCGAATATGAACGTACTTTGGGTATCTCTTGTCAAGTTCCCGCCATTGTGTGAATATTTAGGAGAAAAATCTCCTGCGCATTGTGGCTGGCTTTATTCTTCAGCGGAAGCTTTAATTCGAGAAGTAAAAGATATAAAGCTAGGAGTCGTTATTTGCTCGGATGGTAATGCTTTTGAAGAATATGAGATTAACGGAATTACGTATTATTTGATTCCATCTCCAGATTTATCTAGAACCAGCAAGCGACAGATAGAAGAATGCAAGGATGTTATTTGTCGGTTTTCACCTGATTTGATTCATATTCACGGAACAGAATATGCTTTGGCGGCGGCTATTTGTATGGCGGATGCTGGACGACATAAAATAGTAGTCAATATTCAGGGATTGGCAGGCCCTTATACTCGCTATGCGGATGGTGGCTTGTCTTTTAAGGATAAGCTTTTTAATGTCTCATTACTTGATTTTTATAGAGGTACATTTATCTTAAATGCTAAAAGGAGTTTTAAAAGGAGGGCAAAGTGTGAGAATTATGTTCTTCGTCATGTTACGGATGTTATAGGCCGCACGCAATGGGATCATGATCATGTTGTGACGATTAATCCTAATGTCAGATACCATCTTATGAATGAGACGTTGCGGGATTCCTTTTATCAAGGTCGTCGTTGGTCTCTTCAGGAGTGTAAACGTTTCACTATTTTTGTTAGTAATAGCAGTGCTCCCTTAAAAGGAGCCCATCAGGTCTTAAAAGCTTTACCCATTATATTACGCTATTTCCCTGACACAATTGTTAACTTTTGCGGTAGTAGCGTCATGAATAATGATTTTAAATCGAGATTACATTTTCAGGGATATCATTTATATCTGCGGCGCCTCGTTAAACGCCTTGGCGTGCAAGGGCATGTCCGTTTTTTGGGGACGTTAGATGAATTACAAATGAAGCAGGCATTTTTGGATGCTAATGTTTATGTAATGCCAAGCGCCATAGAGAATTCTCCTAACTCTCTTTGTGAAGCACAAATATTAGGGGTTCCTATTGTGGCTAGTTATTGCGGGGGAGCTCCGTCCTTGATGACGGATCAAGAATCAGGATATTTTTATCGCTATGAGGAATATGAAATGTTGGCTCATCTTATAATCCGTCTTTTTAGTGAGTCTGATTTTACGGTTTTATCTAAGCAGGAACAGGCTGTTGCATTAGTACGACATGATAGATGTGCCAATGCTACTATTCTAGCGACTATATATCAAAGCATTATAAATAATAGTGATGCTGAATAAACTTTCGTCATTTTTTAGATTTAGATATTTACTCTATTTCTTTAGCCTTATAGCAGGCTGGCCATGTGTCTTTTATTTAATGGGTTGGTTGCCTCACTATACAATTAATTATGTCATATTATTTATTTTGACTTTTGGATATGTTTTTTGGGGTAAAAATACTTTTATCATACCGAAGCCAATCGCTATATTAATTGGCCTGCAATGTATGGTATGGTGTATTTATTTTATTATTCATGGATTTGATACATCGTATCTTACTCGTGTTTTTATGCTATGTGTAACAAGCCTTATTCTTGCAATACAATTAAAATCGCCAAGATTGGAATTTATAAAAGCCTATAATTTTTGGATAACATTTCAGGTTGTTGCAGGGGCAATAGGCTTTGTTTTGGTATTAGGTGGTATCCTACGACCTTTTTTTGAATTTCAGGAAATGGATATGCGAACAGGATATTTCTTTGGATTATTTACGTCTAACGCATATTCTGATGGTTTTATTCGTAATGCTGGCTTTTTTGATGAACCGGGAGCATTGGCCTTTTGGGGAATGATAGCATTACTGATGAATAAACTGTATGTGGATAACCACAAAATAGAATTGGCTCTTATTTTTGGCTTAATATCGACTTTATCAATGGCCTATTTTATTCAGATTGTACTATATCTGTGGCTTTTTTATAAGGGTAAAAGGCTGAAAATAGTATTTCCCGTATTATTATTTATTGCGACCCTTAAAGGTGTTGCTTCATTTAATGACAGAATAGATCAGGCTATATTTGGAAGATTTGAATATAATGAAAAAAAAGGAACATTGGCCGGGGATAATCGTTCAGATTTAATGGATGTTTGTTGGGATATTTTTAAGACAGCTCCAATTATCGGTCAAGGAGGTCAGCATCTTATAGAAATCTCTAAAGAGAAACAACTTTTTGTCGGGGCTAATGCATATATGACCTTGGCGTGTGATGGTATTATTGGTCAATTAATTATTTGGAGTCCATTCTTTTTCCTTTATTCTTTGCGAAAATATAGCAGAAAATACGGATGGGCGTTTTGGATTTTGATAATAGGATTCCTGCAGAGGCCATATGATTGTAATCAACTTTTATTCCCTTTAGTTTCGTTTACTCTTATTATGCATGCATATTTAAATGTGCAGTCTTCGAAACAAAATATTAAATATGCAAGGCCGTAATTATTGGTTGGATGTTGCTAAAGGCATAACAATAATACTCATGGTATTAGGGCATTCATCGATCCCAGATGGATTATCTCGATTTATTTATGCTTTTCACATGCCCTTATTTTTTATATCCTCGGGGTGGGTTACTAATTTTACCAAATACAATATAGTTGATTTTATTTTGCATAAAGCACGAACATTATTGCTGCCGTTTATTATCTATTCGGCTATCGTTCTTGCCTTAATTAATTATTGGGATAAAAGTTCATTTGTCCTTTGGATTAAAACTGGGTGGGGCGGATATGCTTTATGGTTTATTCCAGTGTTGTATTTCGCTTTTGTTATTTCACAATTCATATATAAATTAGAGAATAGGGGAATACGCTTGACGATATTGTTCATGATATTGGTTGGAGCAGCTGTTTTAAGTTATAATAAAATAGTTCTTCCTTGGAATTTAGCTTCTGTTCCATATGCAATCGTTTTTATTATGATTGGGGCAGAGTTGAATAAATTTCAGAATAAAATAGCGGTGACTAGTGTTGGGGCATTAGTAGCTTTAACTCTTGTTACATTATTAATTTCCATGAAATGGCGCCTTGATATGGCGTGGAATAACATTACGCCAATCATACCTACTACGATTGGGGCTATCTCAGGAACAATATTGGTCTATATGATATCAGTCTTCGTAGATCAGAAGCTTCCAATTTGTTCTCGTATGTTTCAATCAATAGGGAGAGAGACTTATCTTATATTGGCTTTGTCTCAGATTGTTATCGTTTACTTAAATGAAATATTTTCATTAAGTAGTATCACTACTGTCCCGTAAAAGCGGGCAAGTCGG
>ULOK01041378.1_pt1 | contig 14615 bp, 12 predicted proteins | sample 1952501 | NCBI WGS metagenome assembly ULOK01 (sample SAMEA4835601, study PRJEB28245) | human gut metagenome | biome: gut microbiome; material: fecal sample | place: Denmark | collected 2008
AATCGGTTACTCTAACAAAGTATTGGATTTGATCGCTCACATGGCTTCTGTAAACTGCTAATTAGTTTAGACCATATAAGCAAGAGCCGTCAGGATTTTCTCCTGGCGGCTTTTTTTTGCGCATATTCGTGTGTGTTGTGCAGAAAAAAACTATCTTTGCCGTTGAACTTCTCAAAAATGACCTTATGAATTATGATTTGATTACGATACTTGGTCCAACGGCTTCAGGAAAGACTTCTTTGGCTGCAGCTTTGGCTGCTCGTCTGAAAACAGAAATTATTAGTGGTGACAGCCGTCAGGTGTATCGTAGGATGGATTTGGGAACAGGTAAGGATTTATCGGACTATGTGGTTGACGGCTATAAGGTTCCATATCATTTGATAGACATTGTGGAACCAGGCTATAAATACAATGTGTTTGAATATCAACGTGATTTTTTAGTTGCATACGAAGATATAAAGGCCAGAGGACTTCTGCCGATTTTATGTGGAGGTACAGGCATGTATCTGGAGTCTATATTGAAAGGATACCGTTTACTTCCTGTCCCGGAAAATAAAGAATTGAGAGAAAGTTTGGCTTCTAAATCGCTTGAGGAGTTGACGGATATCTTGTCTCACTATAAGAAATTGCATAATTCAACAGACGTAGATACGGTGAAACGAGCCATTCGGGCAATTGAAATAGAGGAATATTATTTAACTCAAGATGTCAATGCGCGTTCATTCCCCGAGATACATAGTCTGATTGTCGGAGTGGATATTGATCGGGATTTGCGCCGGCAGAAGATTACCAATCGATTGAAGAAACGCTTGCAGGAAGGAATGGTTGACGAGGTGAAGGCGCTACTGAAAGAAGGTATAAATCCTGATGACCTGATTTATTACGGTTTGGAATATAAATATTTGACTTTATATGTGGTAGGTAAGCTGTCTTACGATGAAATGTTCAGCCAGCTTGAAATCGCTATTCATCAGTTTGCCAAACGGCAGATGACCTGGTTTAGAGGTATGGAAAGGAGGGGCTTTCAGATTCATTGGATAGATGCTGAAGCACCACTGAATGAGAATGTGGAACGAATTATTGATCTGATAAAATAAACGGAAATGGCAGTAGAACCAGACAGATGGGGGGTGATTTATAACCCCAAGGCCGGAAGCCGTAAGGCTCAGAAACGTTGGCAGACTATTCGTGCTTACATGGATGAATGTAAGGTGAAATATGATTATGTACAGTCGGAGGGATTTGGTTCGGTTGAGCGTTTGGCAAAGACACTGGCTAACAACGGTTATCTTACGATTGTGGTAGTAGGCGGAGATGGTGCGCTTAATGATGCCCTGAATGGTATTATGTATTCCGATGTAAAAGATAAAAGCCAGATAGCCTTAGGGGTGATTCCGAATGGGATTGGTAATGATTTTGCAAAGTACTGGGGACTAAGCTCCGATGATTATAAGAAAGCGGTGGATGTATTGATTAATCGCCGTTTAAGAAAGATTGATATTGGGGTGTTCTCGTATTTTGACGGAGAACAACATCGGACTCGTTACTTTTTGAATGCTGTGTATATGGGACTTGGTGCTCGTATCGTACGGATTACCAATGAAACCCGTCGTTTTTGGGGGATTCCTTTGATTTCTTATTTAGCCTCATTGTTTCTGGTTGCTTTTGAGCGAAAATTGCATCGGATGCATTTGAAGGTAAATGACGAACATATTCGTGGACGGATTATGGCTGTGGGAATCGGTAGTGCATACGGGTATGGACTGACTCCAAGTGCTGTTCCATATAACGGGTGGCTTGATGTGTCTATTATTTATCGTCCAGAGCTTCGTCAGTTAATTTCCGGACTTTGGATGTTGCAACAGGGAAGATTGTTGAATCATAAGACGGTCAAGCCTTATCGTACGCGATGCGTAAAGGTGCTGCGTGCACAGAATGCAGAAGTCAGTTTGGATGGTCGTCTTTGGTTAGACCGTCATTTCCCGATTGAGATTACAATAGCTCCAGAAGCAATTACTTTGATAATACCTAATTAATATGATAAAGAATATTTCTGATTTAAAGCGGGATGACATGTTTTTCCTGCTGGCAGGTCCTTGTGTGATAGAAGGAGAAGACATGGCTCTTCGTATTGCGGAACGAGTCGTAAAAATTACAGACAACTTGCATATTCCATACGTTTTTAAAGGTTCTTACCGGAAAGCAAACCGTTCACGTCTGGATTCTTTCACTGGAATAGGTGATGAAAAAGCGTTGAAAATATTGGCTAAGGTAAGAAGTACGTTTGATGTGCCTGTCGTAACAGATATTCATACCGCTTCCGAAGCAGAAATGGCTGCTGAGTATGTAGATGTGTTGCAAATACCGGCATTCCTTTGTCGCCAGACCGATTTGCTGGTTGCGGCAGCTCGCACCGGAAAGATTGTCAATATTAAGAAAGGACAGTTCTTGTCTCCTGCTGCCATGCGTTTTGCAGCTGATAAAGTGGTAGAGGCAGGTAACGATCAGGTAATGCTGACGGAACGTGGTACAACATTTGGTTATCAGGATTTGATTGTCGATTATAGAGGAATTCCGGAAATGCAGTCTTTCGGACATCCGGTAGTGCTGGATGTGACACATTCTTTGCAACAACCTAATCAGACTTCTGGGGTGACAGGAGGTATGCCGCAGCTTATTGAAACTGTAGCAAAGGCCGGTGTGGCAGTTGGTGTGGATGGGTTGTTTATGGAAACTCACGAGGATCCATCTAAAGCAAAAAGCGATGGAGCCAATATGTTAAAATTGGACTTGCTGGAAGACTTGCTGGTGAAACTGGTTCGTATTCGTCAATCTTTGTAATGTATGATGGGGCGGTTGGTTGAGATAAAAGTCTGGAAAGAGATTGTAGTGCCTTTGTTTGTATGCCTTACATTATCAATAGGAAATGGATATGCCCAAAGTGAATCTATGGTGTCTTCTACCGGTGATGTGCCGCTGTTGGAGAGAATGACGGATGGTAAGCAGAAGGTGGATTGGGCAGATATGAATATTCAGTTCTGTTCTGCTGCCGATGTTTCCTTTAATAATGCCAAACTGGATGAAGCGGCATTTAAGGTGCATCGTATCCGTTTGGAGGTGTTAGGGGGATTTCATGAAAAGTTTTCTTATCATTTTCGTCAGTCTTTGAATCAATACACGACTCCCAATATTCCATTGGATAATCTTTCCGGCTCGGTTGAATTGGCCATGGTAGGTTGGCAGTTGAATGATAAATGGAAGTTGACAGCTGGAAAGCAACCTGTCCAGTTCAGTGGGTATGAGTGTTGGGTGAATGCCATAAAAGTGCGGCATTACTCCGATTTCAATAACACGATACCGTGTTATCAGGCAGGTTTGAATGCAGCCTACAAGATGAATGACAACCATGAGTTTAATTTTCAGGTGACAAATAATCGGAACGGAGATAGTGCAGATCAATTTATGTATGGACTTCCGGAAGGAGTGGAGCCTACTAAAATTCCTTTGCTGGCAACTGTTAACTGGGATGGTTATTTTGTAGATCATGCCATGCAGCTTCGGTATTCTCTTTCGTATGGACAGCTGGCAAAGCATAAGAATGTGTTTTATTTTACTTGCGGAAATGTATGGGACAAGAAACCCTTCTTGGGTTACATTGATTTTATGTATTCGCGTGAAGGCATCGACTCCAAAGGACTTATCAGTGAGGTAACAGCTGTGAATGGTGAAGGTACTACGGTGCCGAATGTGGACTACTTTACAACTATATTCAATTTAGACTACCGTGTGGCTTCACATTGGAATATGTATGTAAAAGGAGTCTATGAACAGGGCAATGTGTTCAAGTCGAATGACATGTTTTCGTCAGGTACCTATCGCAGAGTATGGAACGTACAGCTTTGTGCAGAATACTATCCTTTAAAAAACAGTGAGTTGTTGTGCTATCTTCACGTATTATATAAAAATATACATCTGACGGAGAAAGCACGTTCTTGGGGAGCGGAAAGTTATAATCATCAGCGTATCTCATTAGGTTTGGTTTATACACTGACCGTTTTCTGAGAAGAAGTTATTTTCTGCATGGCATCTGTTTATATATTCCAATAAAAAACTATATCTTTGCAACGCAATTACGGTTTGGATTACATTAAAAAGTAAAAAGATATGCTTACTATTAAACAAATTACAGAAGACACCGACAAGGTGATTCGTGGATTGGAGAAAAAGCATTTTGCAAATGCAAAAGAAACAATTGCAAAAGTGCTTGAACTGAATGATCAGAGACGTAGCGCACAAAACCAATTAGATAAAAATCTCTCAGAAGTAAATTCTACATCGAAGGCTATCGGTGCTTTGATGAAAGAGGGAAAAAAGGAAGAAGCAGAAGCTGCTAAAGCTCGTGTAGCTGAAATTAAAGAAATTAGCAAAGAACTGCAGGCAACGATGGATAAGGCTGCAGAAGATATGCAGAACTTGCTTTATACCATCCCTAATGTACCTTACGAAAGTGTTCCGGAAGGTTTCGGAGCTGAAGATAATGTGGTAGAGAAAATGGGAGGTATGGAAACTGAACTTCCGAAAGATGCACTGCCGCATTGGGAACTGGCTAAAAAATATGATTTAATCGATTTTGATTTAGGTGTTAAGATTACAGGTGCTGGTTTCCCGGTATACAAAGGAAAAGGTGCTCGTTTGCAGCGTGCATTAATTAACTTCTTCCTGGATGAAGCTCGTGCTGCAGGTTATGAAGAAATCATGCCTCCTACAGTGGTAAATGCTGCATCAGGATATGGTACAGGACAGTTGCCTGATAAGGAAGGTCAGATGTATCACTGCAACTTGGATGACTTGTATCTGATTCCTACAGCTGAAGTGCCTGTGACTAATATTTACCGTGACGTGATTCTGGATGAAAAACAGCTTCCGATTAAGAACTGTGCTTACACTCAGTGTTTCCGTCGCGAAGCTGGTTCTTATGGAAAGGATGTTCGTGGTTTGAACCGTTTGCATGAATTCTCAAAAGTAGAGTTGGTGCGTATTGATAAACCGGAACATTCTAAGCAGTCTCACCAGGAAATGTTAGACCATGTGGAAGGCTTGTTGAAGAAACTGGAACTTCCTTACAGAATTCTTCGTCTGTGCGGTGGTGATATGAGTTTTACAGCTGCACTTTGCTTCGATTTCGAAGTATATTCAGAAGCACAGAAACGTTGGTTGGAAGTAAGTTCAGTTTCAAACTTTGATACTTATCAGGCAAACCGTTTGAAATGCCGTTATCGTACAGCTGAAAAGAAAACAGAACTTTGCCATACATTGAATGGCTCTGCTTTGGCTTTGCCTCGTATCGTAGCTGCATTGTTAGAAAATAATCAGACACCGGAAGGAATCCGTATTCCTAAAGCTTTGGTTCCTTATTGCGGGTTTGATATGATTGACTAATTAATATATTATAACAAAATTATCGTCTGATACAGATTTTAGGTATGCCTAAATCTGTATCAGACGTTTTTTTATATAATTACTTCTTAAAGCTCAGGAATGTAAGATTTTTTATAATAAAACGGGAATATATGCTTTTATAAATAGAAAAAACAGGCTTTTGAGGTAAAAAAAAGAGATTTTGGTTTTGTTGTTTATTTTTAATCATTAAATTTGAGGGAAAATAAAAGTAACATTTTTTATGACGAGTATTAATTTATAACCTTAATATACAACTATGAGTTATTTACGATTTGACAAGACGATAATGACAAATCTGGAAGAAACTCTAACTAGAGAAATTCTTCGTACGAATCGCTCGGGGGCTTATCATTGTTCGACAATTGTAGACTGTAATACGCGTAAGTATCATGGCTTGCTTGTGATACCTGTACCGGAGTTGGACGATGAAAACCATGTATTACTTTCCTCATTGGATGAAACTGTTATCCAGCATGGTGCTGAGTTTAATCTTGGCTTGCATAAGTATGGTGGTGACAATTTCAGTCCCAGAGGACATAAATACATCCGCGAATTCGAGTGTGAGAAAGTGCCGACAACGATTTATCGTGTAGGTGGTGTTGTTTTAAAGAAAGAGAAGTTATTTGTTCACCATGAAAACCGTATTCTAATAAGGTACACATTGGTTGATGCACATTCAGAAACAACTCTTCGTTTACGCCCTTATTTGGCTTTCCGCAGTGTACGACAGTATACACACGAAAATGCGCAGGCCAGTCGCCATTATGATGTGGTGGAGAACGGAATCAAGACATGCATGTATCCCGGTTATCCTGAACTTTACATGCAGTTGAGTAAGGAAAATCAATTCTGTTTCCAGCCCGATTGGTATAGAGGCATAGAATATCCGAAAGAACGTGAACGCGGATATGACTTTAATGAAGACTTGTATGTGCCTGGCTATTTTGAGATTAGTATTAAGAAAGGGGAATCTGTTACTTTCTCAGGTGGTGTAGCACCAATTGAAACTACCTCGCTGAATGCTTTGTTCGCAGCAGAAATGGAACAGCGAACACCTCGCAATAACTTCAAGAACTGTCTTATTAATTCGGCACATCAGTTCCTTAACAAGCAGGATGGTGAGTCGTATATCTTAGCCGGGTATCCTTGGTTTAAGTGCCGTGCACGTGACATGTTTATTTCTCTTCCGGGATTGACTCTTTCTATTGGTGAGATTGGTAAATTTGAAATGATTATGGAAACGGCTTTAAAGGCTGTTTATGCATTCATGGAAGGTAAAGATTCTCACTTGAAAGTAACGGAGATAGAACATCCGGATGTATTGTTGTGGCTGGTATGGGCTATACAGCAATATGCCAAGATGGTGTCATGGGATGAGGCACGAGTTAAATACGGCAAAGCCTTGAAGGATGTGATGGATTATCTGGCTGGTAATCATCATCCTAATTTGAGGGTTCATGAAAATGGATTGGTTTATACAAATGGAAGAGACAAGGCTGTTACTTGGATGAACTCTACCGTAAATGGCCGTCCGGTAGTGGCTCGTACTGGATACATTGTAGAATTTAATGCATTGTGGTACAATGCACTTTGCTTTGTGGCTGATTTGTTGTCATCAGACTATGGCTTTGTTGACTACTTGCATCAGTTCTCCGATAAAGTTTCTAAGTCATTCGTACAGACCTTCTTGAATGAATATGGCTATCTGCTTGATTATGTAGATGGCGATATGATGGACTGGAGTGTTCGTCCGAACATGATTTTTGCAGCAGCTTTTGATTATTCTCCGTTGGATTCCAAACAGAAAAAAGGTGTTGTAGACATCGTGACTAAAGAATTGCTTACTCCGAAAGGTCTTCGTTCGTTGAGTCCGAAGAGCGGTGGTTATAATCCAAACTATGTAGGTCCGCAGCTTCAGCGTGATTATGCTTACCATCAGGGTACTGCATGGCCTTGGCTGGAAGGTTTCTATCTGGAGGCTTATTTGCGTATCTATAAGCGGAGTGCTATTTCATTTGTAGAGCGTCAGCTTATCGGTTATGAAGATCAGATGACTTGTCATTGCATCAGTTCCATTCCGGAATTGTTTGATGGTAACCCACCGTTCCAGGGTAGAGGTGCTGTTTCATTTGCAATGAATGTGGCCGAAATTTTACGTACATTGAATTTGTTGGAGAAATATAACAATCAATAAAGAGGAGGGGTTTATATGAAAGTTTTGATGTTTGGTTGGGAATTTCCTCCTCATATCTTGGGAGGATTAGGTACGGCCAGTTATGGATTGACTCATGGACTTGCTCAACAGAAGGATATGGAAATTACCTTCTGTATTCCGAAGCCTTGGGGAGATGAAGACCAGAGTTTTTTGCGTATCATAGGAATGAACAGTGTGCCTATTGTATGGCGTGACGTACAGTGGGATTATGTAAAAGATAGAGTAGGACATTATATGGATCCGCAGCTTTATTATGACTTGCGTGACCATATTTATGCAGACTTCAATTATATGCATACCAATGATTTGGGTTGCATGGAATTCTCAGGAAGATATCCTGATAATCTGCATGAAGAAATCAACAACTATTCTATCGTAGCCGGTGTGGTAGCTCGTCAGCAGCAGTTTGATATTATTCACTCACACGACTGGTTGACTTATCCGGCAGGTATTCATGCTAAGCAGGTTTCAGGAAAACCGTTGGTTATCCATGTGCACGCCACAGACTTTGACCGAAGCCGTGGTAATGTGAACCCTACCGTTTATTCTATTGAAAAGAATGGTATGGACCATGCTGACTGTATCATGTGTGTAAGTGAGTTGACACGTCAGACAGTTATTCATAAGTACTATCAGGATCCTCGCAAAGTGTTCACCATGCATAATGCAGTGTCTCCGCTTCCAAAAGAAATACAGGATATTCAGGTGAAGAAGAATCCGAAAGAAAAGATTGTTACTTTCTTGGGACGTATTACTATGCAGAAAGGTCCGGAATACTTTGTGGAAGCCGCTGCGATGGTGCTGAATCGTACCCGTAACATTCGTTTTGTGATGGCTGGTAGCGGTGATATGATGAATGCCATGATTCGTCTGGCCGCAGAAAGAGGTATTGCCGACCGTTTCCATTTCCCGGGATTTATGAAAGGCAAGCAGGTGTATGAAGTGCTGAAGATGAGTGATGTGTATATCATGCCGTCAGTGTCTGAGCCATTTGGTATTTCACCATTGGAAGCTATGCAATGCTGCGTACCGACGATTATCTCTAAACAATCCGGTTGTGCCGAAATTCTATCGAAATGTATTAAGACGGATTATTGGGATATACATGCAATGGCAGATGCCATTCATTCTATCTGTACCAACGATTCACTTTATGAATATCTCCGCGATGAAGGAAAGAAAGAAGTGGATGGTATTGTATGGGAGAAAGTCGGCGTGAAGATTCGCGCACTTTATGAGCAAGTCTTAAAAAATTATGGTAAATAAAACTGCAAAACAATATGAAAACAATTTGTCTTTACTTTGAAATACACCAGATTATTCATTTGAAACGCTATCGTTTCTTTGAAATCGGTTCAGAACATTATTACTACGATGATTATGCCAATGAGCAGGGTATGAATGAAGTGGCCGAACGTTCCTATATACCGGCCTTGAGAACCCTGATTGATATGGCAAAAGCAAATAATGGCGCATTTAAAGTTGCCTTGTCTATTTCAGGTGTGGCTTTGGAACAGTTGGAAATCCACGCTCCGGCCGTAATAGAATTGTTGCATGAGTTGAATGCCACAGGTTGCTGCGAATTCCTTTGCGAGCCTTATTCACATGGATTGTCTTCGTTGAAGAATGAGACTTGCTTCTGCGAAGAGGTAGAACGCATGCGTGTGAAGATTAAAGACTATTTCGGACAAGATCCTAAGGTATTCCGTAACTCCAGCTTGATTTATGACAATGAGATTGGTGGTATCGTAGCAGGAATGGGATTCAAGGGTATGCTGGCAGAAGGTGCTAAACATGTGTTAGGATGGAAGAGTCCTCACTATTTGTACCATTGTGCTGAAAATCCGAATCTGAAACTGTTGTTACGTGACTTTAAGTTGTCTGATGATATTAGCTTACGTTTCTCTAATACAGAATGGAGCGAATATCCGTTGTTTGCAGATAAATATATTGGCTGGATTGCTTCTCTGCCGGAAAACGAACAGGTTATCAATATCTTTATGGAATTGTCTGCTTTGGGTATCTTCCAGCCGCTGTCTTCCAATATTCTGGAATTCCTGAAAGCATTGCCAGAATGTGCTAAGCAGAAAGGCATTACCTTCTCTACTCCGTCGGAAATCGTAACGAAACTGAAATCAGTTGATATGATTGACGTACCTTATCCGATGTCTTGGGTAGACGAAGAACGTGATATTAGTCCGTGGTTAGGAAATGTAATGCAGCGTGAAGCATTTGATAAGTTGTATAGCGTGGCAGAACGTGTACATTTGTGCTCTGACCGCCGAATCAAACAGGATTGGGATTATCTGCAGGCAAGCAATAACTTCCGCTTCATGACTACAAAGCAGATGGGCGTATCGTTGGATCGTGGTATTTATGATTCACCGTATGATGCTTTCACTAACTATATGAATATTCTTGGAGACTTTATTTCTCGTGTAAATTCATTGTATCCGGTAGATATGGAAGATGAAGAATTGAACTCTTTGTTGACAACTATTCGTAACCAAGAAGAAGAGCTGGTACAGTTGAATGACCAGGTGAAACATTTGCAGTCTTTGGTTAAAGAACAGTCAGAGAAGGCTCCCGCTAAAAAAGCTCCAGCTAAGAAAACAACTACTGCCAAAAAGACTACTACAGCAAAGAAATAAAGCTTGAGATGCAGGCATAAAAAAATCCGGAAGTTTTTACTTCCGGATTTTTTTATGCTCTTATTCGTTATTTGTTGAATTTCGGTTTGGTATAGATAACTTCCATCTTGATTTTCTTTCCTTCCTCGCCACCTATAAGTTTAGCTGAGTTTACTTCCAGGTCGTGCGACAAACCGATGGTGTTTCCTTGTGAGTCTGTTTCGGTTTTTACCGGAATCAATACCATGGTATTATATTCATCCCATCCTTCAGCAGGTTCTTCTTTGGTTCTCATATCGCTGAAAATCTGGCTTATCAGTCGGTTTACCTGTGAGAACGAATAGGAGTTGGTTGTACTGCTGTAAGTACCTAAGAAGGTCGTTTTACTATCGTAATTCTTTCTTTGTTCAAAGAAGTCTTTTACTTCATTTTTACGAATAAGCAGTAAGTTCTGCGGAGTACCCATTTTGTACGGACTCTTTTCTGAATTATCGCTTACATTCTTGTATTTAGTAAATGACATGGATACGGAATTCAGCGTGTCTGTACCTAACGCATCATACATTTCTTGTAAAGGAAGTTTCACTTCTGTGCAAAGTCCGGCAGGAGTTTTCAGGTAAGTATGAGTTTTTTCTTCAGCCAGCTTGTCTAATGCGTCCTCAGAATTGTTTAGTCGGGTAGACATGAACACTTCGTTGGTTGCTGCAAAAGGAATGGAAGTATACACGACAGAATCCATAGCCCCAGTAGAAGGTCTTTCGACTAAATATTTAACTTTCATGCGCAGCCAAATATCTCCAATGTATAGAATAGCTCCTTCTCCACTTGTGGTATGAACGTAAAATCCAGGGAGTACATTGTGGATAAATGAATAAGCATCTTTGAAATAGTCCTTATTTTCTTGATATTTATTCCAAAGATATTGGCTAAAAGCTCCTGCTTCATCTTCTTTTATGCCTGAACTTTTCTTTTTATCCAAATCAATAACCAATGGTGGATAATATCCATTTTCACTTTTTATAGAGTCAATTTCTTCATCTGTCCAAGAATTGTCGCGTACAGCGTAATCCTGTTCTGCTAATTCTGGCTTCTCAGGATTATAGTATCCTTCTTTTATCGGATCATAAGACGTGTAGTATAAATTTAAGTCTTCGCCTGTATCATCGATTGCTTTATCAAGCATGTCCACTCTTACACGCATGGGAGCTAGTGAATCACCGAAGAAACTTGCATACGATAACTCCAATGTTGTTGCTACAATTTCTTGCGTTGTTTCCGGAAATTCGAAACCTTCCGTGCAATTGATTTGCGTGATGAAATCGGTGGTATACGTACCAAAATCCGGATCGGTGAATTTACCCAAGTATGCGCTGCTTGTACGGGAGAATACTCCATCCGGGTTCAAGTCTGTATATTTCAGGGTTTTGGTAGTGGCCTCAAAAGTTTGAGCCGATGCAGTAATTTCATCTGCATCTGCCACGAATTCACCGACACCTGTAGTGGTATCATCACAACTGTAGAGTGTGGCTGCAAGTCCGACTGCTGCCAAGAACTTAAGTTTCATTTTCGTCCTTTTTTATGTATTCATATTTATTCGGAAACGAATACCTTGTCATAGAATGCGTCACACGCATCTGCATAGGCATCGCCCGAAGCGTATTCAAGTACCGGAATGTTCAGGCTTCGTGCGTAGTCGAGTACATTCTGGTTTACAGTTTCGTCATTTTGAATCACTCCGTCAGAGTAGGCTACTGCTAACTTGCAGAGTTCCTCATAATTTGCCGGCGACTTCATCATGCTGACATCTTCCGGAGTTACTTCCTTGAACAGCACTTGTTCAGCAAAGTTGGGAGCTAAATTCGAGTTAAATCCTTCCTGATAAAGTGAGAAAATCACTTTTGAGTCACGGAAAGAAGGTTCATCGTAATATGCTTTCTTAATGTAAAGAGGAACCATCGCACTCATCCATCCGTGACAGTGAATCACGTCCGGACACCAGCGTAGTTTCTTGACAGTTTCCAGCACACCACGGGCATAGAAGATAGCACGTTCGCCGTTGTCTTCGTATTCCTTTCCGTTTTCGTCGCATGTCATCTGACGATGCTGGAAATAATCATCATTATCAATAAAGTACACTTGTCTGCGTGCAGCCTGAATAGATGCCACCTTGATAATCAACGGATGATCCGTGTCGTCGATAATCAGATTCATTCCAGACAGACGGATTACCTCATGCAATTGGTTTCTGCGTTCGTTCACGATGCCCCATTTCGGCATGAATGTTCTGATTTCGCGGCCTTTGTCTTGTATGGCTTGCGGTAAATTCTGGCCGATTAATGCCAGGTTACTTTCGGGTACGTAGGGAGTAATTTCTTGTGTAATGAATAAAACTTTTTTCGCGCTCATTGTATTATAGTTGCTCTTAACGACTGGCAAAGATACAAAAAATACGCCAATGAAGCGAATCGACAGCCGTTTATAAATCCTTATAGTATGTTAATGTATTGATAAACAGTGAAGTTTATGTTGCTCGTTGAGCTTGATGAAGGGACAAGATATAAAAGATTTGAATCAATGAGTGTCTGGAAGATGATAGTTTTATATGTGATTAAGTGGTGTTATTATAAAATGAAATCAGGTGTGCCAGCCTGATTCTGACACACCTGATTATGGATTGAGAGATTTCTAATTAAATTAGTTTGATTTCAAAATTAAGCTACCTCCATTAGTTTGGTCACCTGTAAGTTTGTAAGTCCCAGCATTGTTATTATTCCATTGTGCAGTTTCTTTTTCAGCTTCTGAGCTTGCGTATCTATGATACATTTGGTAAGTATTATCACTCTTTAGTTCTATTTTGTATTGATTATAGTGGTCGCCATAGTCATCACTCCATTTGTCCCATTGTCCAGTATAGGTTCCACAAGGGAAATTACCCTCCGCTTGGTATTCGTATGTTTCTTTTGAATCGTAGTAAGTGGTCACAGTACATGTATTTCCATCAAATTTATAGGCTGTATATATAGTGAAACGCCATATTTGAGTTTCAATTTTATCACTTATTTTTTGATAAGCTGCTTGTACATCTGGGTCATTCCGTAACTCAAGAGAGAGTTGATAGTATTGGTTCCAGAGTTCATCTCTCATTTTAAATGCTTCTAAGCAATTGTCAAATGTGACTTCTTCAGGGAAGGCATCCACGGCGCTGATAAACATTGCTTTCTGTTCTTCTGCATCAATGGCTTTCAGTGTAAGAGTGGTTGAGAGACTTGGATTGTCATTACAGATAACTTTGATATCAATTGTTGTTCCTGCCTTTAAGTTTGGTTTTAAACTATTAATAGATAAATAACCTCCGTCGTAATAATAGTAATCCCCCCATTTTGCCATCTCGTTACCGTCGAATTCCAGCTTAATGTCGGGGCGAGTTGCAAGTTTTCCATTGCTGTCTAATCCAGATATATCGAGACTTGCATAGCCTTGGGATATATATATTGGAATAACTCCTTCAGCTATTGGAGTTGGATTGATTTTTAAGCTGGTAGTCTGGCGATAAGGTAATTCTACCAAAGCTTGCATGGCGGCGTGCAAGGTTTGGTATGCTGATGCAATTTCTTCTTGTGTGGGAGATTGATTTTGTACCGTAGGACGTACTTCTTCTATCTTTTCTTTTAAAGCCAGAAGTGATTCTTCTGTATAAGCGTATTCTTGATACGTCAGATTGTTTGCTTCTCTAAATAGATTTTCCAAGTCATTAAAAGTGATAGATGAAATGTCCATCCATTTGGCATAAAGTGTAATATCTTTTGTGATAGGAGTGTAGAAGTCAAAAAGATTGGTCATGGTTTGTTCTGTGTACCATCCTTCAAACAAATTGCCTTCTTTGGTAGGGGCGGTCGCTGGTTTGGTTGCGAATGTACCTTCCGGAACCAATTGTGCTTCTATTGCACTTCCTCCGTTTGTTTCAAATGTAACGGTGTACGCAATACTTGTCCATTTAGCATAGAGAGTAATGTCTTGTGAAACGGTTTCATTTTCAAAGTCCCATACGTTAGTACATTCCGCTTCTTTATACCAATCTACAAAGTATTCTTTTTCCTTTGTCGGGTTTGCCGGCTTTACGATTTTTTCACCTGCGTATACAGCTTGTGGGGCTACTTCACTTCCTCCTTGTGAGTTAAAGGTTACAGTATACTTTTGCAATACTGTTTCTTCGTCATCACACCCGGTCATGGTCAATACTGCCAGTACAGCCATGAATAACATTGAAATTAGTTTTTTCATTAGTGTCCCGTTAAAATGGGACGAGTTAA
>ULOK01013095.1_pt1 | contig 14445 bp, 8 predicted proteins | sample 1952501 | NCBI WGS metagenome assembly ULOK01 (sample SAMEA4835601, study PRJEB28245) | human gut metagenome | biome: gut microbiome; material: fecal sample | place: Denmark | collected 2008
GTGCAAAGATACGTACTTTTTCCGAATTAGCAAACGATATACAAACTTTTTTTGAAGAAATTTATTCGACAAAGCGATAATTAAACAACTGCCAGCCGATGGTCATCCCCACATTCCACTCCCTTCTCGGTGAGCTATAATGATTTACATAAGCAGAGATGGCTCCGAAGGGCAAATGACAAATAACAGAAACTTCTCCCATATACTCAAAGCGGGAGAATGCTTTTCCATAATACGCTTTATTCAATGCATTCTTTTTTATCGGAAAAATCGGTGTAAAGCCATAAAATTCTGTCCGGAACTGGAACATGTCGTTCAAAACATATATGGGTTTGATACCGGCAGCCACATACTGGTTGGCACGAAAAGCTTCATTGTACATCAGTTTACTATGCGGAGTCGGTGCAAATTCTCCTGCCTGCATCATGGTTGCCGTATAATTCTCAGAGAAATTCTTCGATGAATACAGTGCTTCTGCCATCCATCCCAGGGTGAATTTCGGCCCCATCGTGTGATATGCCTCTTTCATATAAGAGATTTGTAACCATGATTGCCGCTCTTGCGGAGAAGGACTGTACCCTTCTTGCGGATTCCCCGGTTCAAATCTTTCCCTCCCGGTAAATACCTGGGCTATCAGTTTCTCCAGATAACCTTTTGTCGCGTATTGCCGCGTATTTAGGGTGCTCCCATAGAAACCGATGGAACCTCCCAAAAGTTTGTAGGTACTTCTGTCCGAACGGTCCTTATCGAAATCTATTACACTGGATTGAAAGTAGTTATCTTCCAGTTGGCCATATCCCAGACTGAACTCCGCACGCTTATTGGCCAAAAACGGCAAGGCAACCATCAACTTCACAAAACGTTCGTCCTTTGAATTGAATGAAGGTTTGTCATTCCTGGAAAACAGCTTGTCCTTCTTGTAGTAATCGAAGGTACTGATTGAAGCAATAAAACGAAAGGACGTAGGTATGTTGGTAGGCAAATCAATCTTACCCATCAACTGGGCATTATTATAAATCTTACCCAACTGACCGTCAAAAGTGATTTCCTTGGAATAATAATTCAAGTTCTGATATCCTATTCCCAAATAGATTTGATTTGAGCTCGTGGTAGAGACACTGCCCCCCAGACGCACGGAAAAATTATCCTCCATCTTCACCTTCAAATGCAGCTCATACAAATCGGATTCCGAATCATACATAGCATGAGGAACTATTTCCGAAATCATATTATCTGCCAGCAAACGAAAATACCCGCGCTTCAAGTCTTCATAAGTAAAGACTTCATGCTCTTCATCATGGAACTCTTTTTTGATGTAGGCTTGCTGTTGGGCATTCGCCCCTTCAATAATAATATCCCGAAAACGGAATTGAGGCAGGTTACTCCGGAAGACAAGGCGCCTCAAACGCACATTATCAGCATTCACCCTACGGTGAACACGGCTTTTGATGGAATCCATCATATTAAGAGTACGGTTGTAGCCTATATCGTGCAATTCCTGCAGACGGTCAAAATCCAGCAGGTTGACATCATCGTACTTGAAGGTCATGACTATGCCCAACGAGTCCGGAATGGAGTAATCGGTCTTCTGCATAATCATATTCTCCAATTGGCTCATCAGGTCATTCTCCTTCGGCTTACCGGGATTGGCCGCTACCACACTGCCAATAATGACATCCGGATGAAAATCCTCCCGCATCACATCCGTAGGGAAATTATTGTAAATGCCGCCATCATAAGCAAGCGTACTGTCTATTTCTATCGGTTTGAAGACAAATGGAAAGCTCATGGAAGCACGTACCGCATCTCCCAAATCCCCTTTACTCAATACCAATGGCTTTTTATTGTACACATCGGATGCTATACAGCGAAAAGGAACAAACAGTTTGTTGAAATTACCGCCACATGCAGCCGTAGCACGTGCAAACAATTCCACAAATACCAGGTTCATCTGTATGGGGTTGACCATGCTTGTGGGAAGTATCTGGGGCTTCATATGCAGCGAGTCCCTAAAAGCAAAACGGATATTAAAAAATTCCGGTGAAGGACGATTCTTCTTAAAATAATACTCGTATTTAGGCTCCACTTTGCCCGAATACCAACGCTTAAAGTCGGGAGAGCGCAACAGCGCCTCCATATCGTCCGGGGAATACCCCATAGCATACAGAGAACCGATGATAGCTCCCATAGAGGTTCCGGTTATATAATCAATGGGGATATTATTCTCTTCCAAAGCCCGGATAATGCCTATATGAGTCATGCCTTTTGCTCCACCGCCACTCAGTACAAGCCCCACTTTCTGAGCTTGTAAAATAAAGCCACATAGAAGAAACGAAAAAAACAATAAAACTCTTTTCATAACTATGCTATTCCGAGTAAGATAAATGTTCATTGCCCCAAATATAAACAATAGTTTCTAAAAATGCCGTATTCAACGAAGAAAATCACACCCTAATTGGTGAAAATGAATAAAAAAAGGGTATTGCGACTCCGAAGAATCACAATACCCTTGCATATATTAAATGCAAATTTAAAGGGGCTTATTTTATCAGGTCAATGCTTCTCTTGACAAAGTTGTTCAAAGCTTCACCTTTCAACATACCATTCTGCAGCAGTGCCAAATCTATCAGTTGACGGACAACCTTATTCTTGGCAGCATAATCGGCGAAGATGCCTTCTTTCTGTGTTTTCAGTTCGTCCCACTTCTTATCCAGCTCATTCACTTTATCCTTTTCGGCAGTCGGTATATCCTCATCTTTCTTGCCTTCCTGCTTCTTTTTCAGGTCAGTACGCTGCTTGTTCACTTCATCCATCTCTGCCTGAACCGGAGCAACGGCAGCAGCACATTCCTTATCTTCATCTGCCAGAACTTCTTTTACCAGCTTATGGTCTGAATTCAATACCAGGTTAAACATATCCGGCATTTCGCCATAGAAGCTCATTCCAGCCTGGATATTCGCCATTTCCTTCATACGGCGCATGTACTCGCTCTGAGTTATCATGATAGGAGTGGCATTTTCGCCCAAAGCCTGCGCCGTGATGTTGAACTCCGTCTTATCCATCTTGGGCAACTGGCTCTTGAAGATGGAAGAAAGAACTTCCTGCTTGCCGGCTTCCAACGCTTCGTTCTTCTTGTCTTCCTTGACAATCAGATTATCAATAATATCGCTGTCTACACGAGTGAAGCGAACCTTTTCGAACTTCTGTTCCAACATGCTCACCACCGCAATGTCCAGCTGTCCATCCATCAACAGCACATTGTATCCTTTATTCGTAGCGGCCTCTATGTAGCTGTATTGTTCATCTTTATTGTTGGCATACAGATAAATCAGATTTCCATCCTTATCCGTCTGGTTATCTTTAATCAACGTCTTATACTCTTCGAAAGTATAATATTTGCTGTCTGTATCGGTGAAAAGGGCAAAATCCTTGGCTCTATCATAGAAATCTTCCTGCGTAAGCATTCCGTAGTTGATGAAGATTTTCAAGTCATTCCACTTTTCCTCAAACTGTTTACGGTCATTCTTGAAGATAGACTGCAAACGGTCTGACACCTTCTTCGTGATATATGTAGAAATCTTCTTCACGTTGGCATCGCTCTGCAAATAAGAACGGGAAACGTTCAATGGAATGTCCGGTGAATCGAGCACACCATGCAGCAGGGTCAAGAAGTCGGGAACAATACCTTCCACCGAATCCGTCACATATACCTGGTTGCAATAGAGCTGAATCTTATTCTTGTTCAACTCGATGTTGCTCTTCACTTTGGGGAAGTACAGAATACCGGTAAGGTGGAACGGATAATCCACATTCAGATGAATCCAGAATAAAGGTTCGTCGGACATAGGATAAAGGTCACGGTAGAACTTCTTGTAATCTTCATCTTTCAATTCGCTGGGTTTTAGCGTCCACAACGGGTTGGAGTCATTGATGATATTATCCTCGGCAGTTTCAACCTGCTTGCCGTCTTTCCATTCTTTCTTCTTGCCGAATGCAACCGGGATAGGGAGGAAGCTGCAATACTTCTTCAACAAAGAGGAAATGCGCGCTTCTTCAAGGAATTCCTTGCAGTCATCGTCTATGTAAAGAACGATATCCGTACCACGTTCTGCCTTATCAGTGTCTTCAATCGTAAACTCCGGACTGCCATCGCATGTCCACTTTACAGCCTGGGCGCCTTCCCGATAGGATTTAGTGATGATTTCGACTTTCTTGGCAACCATAAAAGCCGAATAGAAACCCAATCCAAAATGGCCGATGATGGCGTTGGCATCGTTTTTATATTTCTCAAGGAAGTCATTGGCGCCAGAGAAAGCTATCTGGTTAATATACTTGTCTATTTCTTCAGCCGTAAGACCTATACCATGGTCGGACACCGTAATGGTATCTTTTCCCAGCGAGACATGTACGGTTAAATCGCCAACTTCACCCTTGAACTCACCGATAGAGGAGAGTGTTTTCAGCTTCTGTGTAGCATCAACCGCGTTAGAAACCAACTCACGGAGAAAAATTTCATGATCACTATACAAGAACTTTTTAATGACGGGGAAGATATTCTCAGTAGTTACCCCAATATTACCTTTTTGCATACTACATTTATATTTTTTAGATTTATATTTTTAATTATTCCGGCAGATATAGCACAAAAAAAATGCCAGCCCATAAGGACTGACATTTTGACGGTTTTTATAAAGAACAGCTTATGCCTTCCTGATGCTCAGCTCGTCTTTTTCTTTGTCTACTGATACGTTTACCGTATCACCCGGCTGTAACTCCTCCGCCACTATCAGCTCGGAAAGTCCATCCTCCAAGTGGTTCTGAATGGCGCGCTTCAATGGGCGCGCACCAAACTGTACATCGTACCCTTTCGAAGCAAGGAATGTCTTTGCATCATCCTCCACAACCAGCTTGTAACCAATTGCTTCAACCCGTTCGTACAAACCTTTCAGCTCAATGTCCACAATCTTTGTGATGGCCTCCAAAGAGAGCTGGTCGAAAGTAATGATTTCATCCAAACGATTCAAGAATTCGGGAGCAAAGGTCTTGTTCAGAGCCTTTTGTATCACGCTGCGCGAATGTTCATTGTCATCCGTGCGGTTTTGCGCCGCAAAACCTACGCCACGGCCAAATTCCTTCAACTGCCGCGTACCGATATTGGAGGTCATAATGATAACCGTATTCTTGAAATCGATGGTTCTGCCATAATTGTCAGTCAAACGGCCTTCATCCAGTACCTGGAGCAAGATGTTGAACACGTCCGGATGGGCTTTCTCAATCTCATCCAGCAAGACAATGGAATACGGCTTGCGACGCACCTTTTCAGTCAACTGGCCGCCTTCCTCATAGCCCACATATCCCGGAGCGGCACCAATCATACGAGATACGGTGTATTTCTCCATATACTCGCTCATATCGATACGTATCAAGGCATCGGCAGAGCCAAACATATATTTTGCCAATTGCTTTGCCAAATGCGTCTTACCCACACCAGTAGGGCCAAGGAACATAAAGGTTCCGATGGGATGGTTCGGGTCTTTCAACCCTACACGGCTACGCAAGATTGCTTTGGTAAGTTTCTCTATCGCAGCATCTTGAGCTATCACCTTCGCCTGTAGTTCTTCCTTCATTCCGGCCAGTTTAAGTCCTTCTGCCTGCGCCATGCGCTGTACGGGTACACCGGACATCATTGAAATAACATTGGCTATTTCCTCTTCACCTACCGTTTGGCGGTCATCCTTCAAACGGGCTTCCCACTCAACCTTCATCTCCTCCAAGCGGACAGAAAGTTCCTTCTCACGGTCGCGGTAGCTGGCAGCCAGCTCAAAATTCTGTGACTTTACAGCTTCAGCCTTCAGGCTACGTGCCTCTTCAATCAGCTTTTCCTGTTCCTCAATTTCTTTCGGAACATTAATATTCGTCAAATGCACACGCGAACCCGCCTCGTCCAAAGCATCAATAGCTTTATCCGGGAAGTTGCGGTCGGTTATATAGCGTGCTGACAACTTGACACATGCTTCCAGGGCTTCATCCGTGTAGCTCACGTTATGATGGTCTTCATACTTCTCCTTGATATTCTTCAATATCTGAAGCGTTTCTTCAGCTGTGGTAGGCTCTACAATCACCTTTTGGAAACGACGTTCCAAAGCACCGTCTTTCTCGATATTCTTTCTGTATTCATCGAGAGTGGTAGCTCCAATACACTGGATTTCACCACGCGCTAAAGCTGGTTTCAGCATATTGGCAGCATCCATGGAACCGGCAGCAGCACCGGCACCTACAATCGTATGGATTTCATCGATGAAAAGGATGACATTCGGATTTTTCTGCAACTCGTTGATGATAGAGCGGATACGTTCCTCAAACTGACCACGGTATTTTGTTCCCGCCACCACAGAGGCCATATCAAGCATCACCACGCGCTTTTCAAACAAAATGCGCGAAACTTTCTTTTGCACAATACGCAATGCCAAACCCTCTACGATGGCAGATTTTCCGACTCCAGGTTCACCGATAAGCACCGGATTGTTCTTCTTACGGCGGCTCAAGATTTGCGCCAGACGGTCAATCTCGCGTTCGCGACCCACAACCGGGTCCAGCTTGCCTTCTTCGGCAGCCCGCGTCATGTCTACGCCGAAATTGTCCAGCACAGGAGTATCATTGGACGGCTTTCTGGATGCAGCCTGTGCAGCCGAAGCCGAACCCGCTCCCCCAGTACGGGAGGAGCGGGACATATTCATATCTTCTTCATCCTCTTCATCATCCTCGGTGAATCCCATTCCCGCATTCGGATTGGTCGATTTCATCGAAAGCTGTTCAAATACAGCCTGATAATCCACCCGGTGTTCTTCCAAAACAGTTGCAGCAAGATTGTCGCCATCTTTCAAGATAGCCAGCAATACATGTTCCGTATCGGCAGTTGCACTTTTCAGCAAACGCGCTTCAAGCATACACATCTTCAATATCTTAGCCGTCATCGGGGACAAGGGCACTTCAGCGTCCGGCAAGAGAGTATCGTCCTCGGCATCCTTTAGGAAACCCTCCAGACGACTTTTTACTCGTTTTAAATCTATATCAAGTTTCAACAATATTTCAATAGCTTTTCCTCCGCCATCACGCAGCATGCCGAGCAGAAGGTGTTCCGGACCAATATAGCGATTTCTCAATCGATTGGCTTCTTCCTTGCTATAAGTAATTATGTCTGAAACTCTTTGTGAAAATTGATTGTTCATATTTTATAATTCTCCTCAATTAAAAAGGTTATCCACGACAAAGATACGCATTTATTAATTCAGCGTATCATATTTAACTGATTTAATAGTATACAAATCCCGTGCCATAAATTTCAAATCTGTTTTTCCACTTTATACCTTATATATTAATAGCAATTTGGTGAGGAATGGAGGGAGTACTTCCATATTTATGTTGCAGGCAACAAAGTTTATGGAGGAAAACTTTTGTATATCGTAAAAAAGCAGTACTTTAGCGTGGTTTTTCACGAACCCGAAAATGTATAATTAATAATCTTTTTAAATGCTTGAACAAGACAGAATTATAAAGATTAACATCGAGGAGGAAATGAAGTCATCGTACATTGACTACTCTATGTCGGTCATTGTTTCACGTGCCCTTCCGGATGTTAGAGATGGTTTTAAACCCGTTCACCGAAGAATTCTTTTCGGAATGATGGGATTAGGAAATACCTCCGACAAACCTTATAAAAAATCAGCCAGAGTTGTAGGTGAAGTATTAGGTAAATATCACCCTCATGGCGACTCGTCCGTTTACGGAGCTCTTGTACGTATGGCTCAGCCTTGGGCAATGCGTTACATGTTGGTAGATGGACAAGGTAACTACGGTTCAGTAGACGGTGACAGTGCTGCTGCCATGCGTTATACAGAGTGTCGTTTGCGAAAAATTGGTGAAGACATGATGACAGACCTTGAGAAAGAGACTGTTGACATGCAGAACAATTTCGATGACTCTTTGCAAGAGCCTACCGTCATGCCGGCCCGTATTCCGAATCTTTTGGTAAATGGTGCATCTGGTATTGCCGTAGGTATGGCTACCAATATGCCGACCCATAATCTATCTGAGGTTATTGACGCTTGTATTGCATACATTGAAAACAATGACATCGATATAGAAGAGCTGATGACGTATGTCAAAGCTCCTGATTTCCCGACCAGAGGCTATATATACGGTATGAGCGGTGTTCGCGAAGCCTATCTCACGGGACGCGGACGTGTCATAATGCGTGCTAGAGCCGAAATTGAGACTGGTTCGACGCACGATAAAATCGTTGTGACAGAAATTCCCTATGGTGTCAACAAAGCTGAATTGATTAAGAATATAGCCGATTTGGCCAACGAAAAGAAAATTGAAGGTATTGCCAATGCTAATGACGAATCCGACCGTGAAGGTATGCGTATCGTTATTGATGTAAAACGTGATGCAAATGCCAGCGTTGTACTCAACAAGCTCTACAAGATGACAATGCTGCAGACATCTTTTGGTGTGAACAATGTTGCATTGGTACATGGCCGTCCACGTCTGCTGAATCTGAAGGATTTGATAAAATACTTCGTTGAGCACAGACACGACGTAGTCATCCGCCGTACTCAGTATGATTTGCGCAAGGCCAAAGAACGTGCACATATTCTGGAAGGATTAATCATTGCATCTGATAATATCGACGAAGTAATCAAGATTATCCGTGCTGCTAAAACCCCGAATGATGCTATATCAGGTTTGATGGAGCGATTCCAACTCAGTGAAATTCAGTCACGTGCCATTGTTGAAATGCGTTTGCGTCAGCTCACAGGATTGATGCAAGACCAGCTGCACGCCGAATATGAGGAAATTCAGAAGCAGATTGCTTATTTGGAAGAAATCCTTGTCAATGACGAACTCTGCCGCAAAGTCATTAAAGATGAACTGATTGAAGTAAAAGAGAAGTATGGTGACGAACGTCGCTCGGAAATTGTCTATTCATCAGAAGAATTCAATCCGGAAGACTTCTATGCAGATGATGAAATGATTATCACCATCTCGCACATGGGATACATCAAACGCACACCGCTGAGCGAATTCCGTGCGCAAAACCGTGGTGGGGTAGGCTCCAAAGGTACCGAAACCCGCGATGCAGACTTTGTAGAGCATATTTATCCTGCAACCATGCATAATACCATGATGTTCTTTACACAGAAAGGTAAGTGTTACTGGCTGAAGGTATACGAAATCCCCGAAGGTACTAAGAATTCGAAAGGTCGTGCCATCCAGAATTTGTTGAATATCGACTCTGACGATGCTGTAAACGCCTATTTGCGCGTGAAGAACTTGAACGACCAAGAATTTATCAACAGCCATTATGTATTGTTCTGTACTAAGAATGGTGTCATTAAGAAAACATTGCTTGAGCAGTATTCACGTCCTCGCCAAAATGGTGTAAATGCTATCACTATCCGTGAAGACGACCGTGTAATCGAAGTGCGTATGACAAACGGCGACAATGAAATCATCATTGCCAACCGTAACGGACGTGCCATTCGTTTCCATGAAAGTGCTGTGCGCGTTATGGGACGTACTGCCACCGGTGTACGTGGTATGACATTGGATGAAGACGGTCAAGACGAAGTAGTAGGTATGATATGCATCAAAGATCCTGAAGCGGAAACAATTATGGTTGTATCGGAACAAGGATATGGCAAACGTTCGGATATTGAAGATTATCGCAAGACCAATCGTGGAGGTAAAGGTGTGAAAACAATGAATATCACCGATAAAACGGGTAAATTAGTAACTATCAAGTCTGTTACAGATGAAAATGACTTGATGATTATTAATAAATCCGGTATTACCATCCGTCTGAAAGTCGCCGATGTTCGTATCATGGGACGTGCTACACAAGGTGTGCGTCTAATCAACCTTGAGAAACGTAATGACGAAATCGGCTCTGTATGTAAAGTCACTTCAGAAAATGAAGAGGAACTTATAGAGGAGGGGGAAGAAAATACCTTTGAAAGCCCTCAGAACGAGGTAAACAATGAAAATGAAGAATAGACATAATATTAATTTAAATTTTCTACAATCATGAAAAGAGTATTATTTTCAATGGTTTTACTACTTGTCGCAAGCTTTACTTTCGCCCAAGAAAAGAACGTAAAAGAGGCTAAAAGTATTGCTAACGGAGTAAATCCTGACTTTGCCAAAGCAGAGGAACTGATAAATCAGGCTTTAACCAATCCCGAAACAAAGGACAATGCCGAAACGTGGGATGTAGCAGGTCTTATCCAAAGAAAAAGAAGTGAGAAAGAAATGGAAAATGCCTATCTGAGAAAACCTTATGACACTCTTCAGGTATATAATAGCGCATTGAACATGTGTAAATTCTACTTCAAATGTGACGAATTGGCACAAATTCCCAATGAAAAGGGCAAAATCAAGAATAAATATAGAAAATCTAATTCTGCTACAATTTTAGCAGAACGCGGTAATCTGATCAATGGCGGTATCCAATTCTTTAATTTGGCCTCACAGAAAGAAGGCGATGCAGCCAATGAAGACAATAAAAAAGCATTAGATTTCTTTGCAACATACATTGATATTGCTATCAACCCGATGTTTGAAAAGGAAAATCTATTACAAACAGATACTGTATTACCCCAAATAGCATATTATGCAAGTTTAGCAGCTGCTAAGATGGAAGATTATCCTAGTATTTTGAAGTATGCTCCTTATGCGCAAGATGATAAAGAAGTTGGGAAATACGCAATGGAATTTATCTCTACTGCATTGAAAGCTGAAGGTGATACTGTTAAATGGATTGCTTCTTTAAAAGAAGGTATCCAGAAATATCCTGAACATTCATTCTTCTTCGGTCACTTGATTGATTATTATAGCAATAACAACAAATATGACGAAGCTATGCAGTTTGCTGATGATATGTTGGCTAAAGATCCTAACAATACATTCTATTTGTATGTAAAAGGCTACCTTTATCACAATATGAAGGACTATGATAAAGCTATTGAATTCTATAAAAAAACTATAGAAGTAGATCCTAATTATGCAGAAGCATACTCTAATTTAGGCTTGATTTACTGCTTACAAGCACAAGATTTCTCAGAAAAAGCAACTACAGATATTAATGATCCGAAGTATAAAGAAGACCAGGCTACTCTGAAGACTTTCTATGAAAAGGCAAAACCTTATTATGAAAAGGCAAGAGAACTGAAACCTGATCAAAAAGATTTGTGGTTAAATGGTCTATATAGAGTGTATTATAATTTGCAAATGGGCCCTGAATTCGAAGAAATTGAAAAGTTGATGTAATACTTCCATAATAATAAAAGCCTAATTAAATTATTAATTAGGCTTTTATTATTGTTATATCATTAAGTAAAGAATGTTATTTCTTAAGTGAGGGAGAGAAGAAATTAAAATTAGATTAAATTATTCCAGCGCCATATTAAACATAATGCTGATATTGGATAGAAACCATATATACCTTATTCAACACCTAATTCGGTCTTCCGTAAATTACCAACAATGGTGTATCAGAATGGAAAATCATCTTTCTGGCAATGCCAGGGTTAAATAAGCGCGAAAATATATTTCTTTTATAAGAAGTTAATGTTATAATATCAATATGATTACTTTTGATATAACTGTCTAAACTACTAAGCAGATTATCGTTCTTTACCACATCATAGTATATTTCCAATTGTGGATATTGTTTTTGAAAATATTCCTTAATACCAGCCAGTTTTATTTCATTCCATGTATTCTGAACATCTGAAAGATGTATCAGAGACACTGAAAACTTAAATGATTTCAAATTATTTATTAGCGAATCAAAAGCTATTAAATCACGTTGATCAAAATTAGTAATGAATGCAATACGCTTAGCTTCAGAAAATTGCTTGAATGGAGTATTTTCAGGAATGGCCAATACCGGTACACGGCTACGTTCAATCACTTCAGCCGTTACACTGCCGATCAAATCAATATCCTTCTGACTTTTACCACGAGTTCCCATTATGATAATGCGTGGCCGATATTCCTTGGTATAGCGGAGTACCTCTTCTTCAGGAATACCTTCACGCAAAACACAAGTATATTTAATATCTGGAAACTCGCCGGAAGCTACCTTCTCTTTTACTTTATCAGATAATGCATTCAAATCAGCATGAACTTTTTGTAAGATACTCCTTACATTCTCCTCATCACTTAGCTGATAGTTAAATACGTCTCCGTATGGCAAAGAAGTTGCATATATAGGAGTAAAATAAACATGTAGCAAAACAACTTCTGCACCTATATTCTGAGCGAAATTGAAACCGAACTCGCAAGCCTTCAAAGAATAATTGGAAAAATCCACTGGAATCAGCACTTTATTACTAACCTTCTCCAGTTTAGGTGACTTCCCCCCCACTACCTCTTCAGATAACCACGCAGAGCTTTCAGTAATTTTCAGAGCATGAGGTAAGTCACTCTCCTTAATACGTACACGTACGCCAGAAGAAACAACCGGTTGTATCTGGTTTACATTGTGAATATAAGTCTCAATACCTTCATTTTCAAGAACATTTTTCAATATTTGAGCTTTCGCGTACGTTAAGATTGCCAAAGTAACTAATTTATCTTCCATATATCATTGATTTTGAGATTAAAACAAACAAGAAATCCCAATTGTTGTCAGCAATTGGGATTCTATCTAACTTTCTCTTCTTAAGCTCGAACAGCTTCTTCAGTCTTACCTGCCATTTCATCTAAAATTTTTAAAGCTCGCTCTAAAACAGTAGTATCATCAATCATAACCAATCCACCATCTGGTCCAGGTTCCAAGTGAATCCCAACACTTTTCCCCTCCTTAAAATTGTGTCCACCGAAAAAATTTCTTACAGTGTCAACATTCAGTCCAAGTTCATCGGCTATTCTATGCATACTACCACTAGGCAATGAGTCTTTAATCTTACGTAATTCATTAAATGTTATTGTTCTCATATTCATAAATTTAATGGTTAATACTCTGTACTTTTTATTATCACGCTATAAACTTAAGGAAAAAAAAGGATAAAACAAACTATTTCTTTATCTTTTTTCAAAAAGAATATTGCCTCTCCAAAAAATAATCATTTTCAAGTATGCAGAATTATAAGTACAGAGAAAAAGCTCCTAAAAATAGACAGAAACAGCTCGTATAAAGCAGAATTATCGGGTTTATACGAGCTGTTTTTAGAATACAGGGAAAATTTAAATACCTTCTATGGCAGAAGCTGGAACCCACCCTACTTTACCATCTTCCAAACGAATTTCTTTCCATTCACGCATAGAGTTGTCTTTTATCTCAACTTTACGTCCCTCATGAAGAATGAACAGACTTGTACCACTTTCACTGGGAGTACTACGCACTGTGACACTAGGTGCCAACACTATAGCTTCGTTACGTTCCATCAGTTCGCCTTTTTGCTGAGCAGCAAACACATTACTCAATATAACAAGAACCAGGAATACTATTCCTGCAATAAATCCCACTTTCTTTCCCGTAATCTGTTTTGAAAAGAAAAAGAGATAGAACGAAACGAGTAATAGTACAAAGAACACAATCCCCAACTTAGCCCATGCGTCTACGCTAAGACAATTAATCAACGATTTAGTCCAAGATACAAAGAAAACCTCAGGAACTGGGATTACCTTATCGATTGTCTTAGAACGTGCTATCTCCAAATTTGCACGAATATCAGCATTACCAGGTTCCAACAACAAGGCACGCTCATAATTCAATATAGCTCTTGCTATATCATCTGCCTTATAATAACTGTTGCCAAGATTATAATAGACCTCTGCAGCCTCTCCCTTCTTTAACAGATTCTCATATATTTGAATGGCAGAAGCATAATCATTCCGTATATAAGCGCTGTCACCTTCAGCCTTTGTCACATTGCTTTCTTGCCTTGCAGCAGAGAATTCCGCATGTGAACCGACGGATGTAGAGTCACTAGCAGTCTGTAATGTATCTACAGATGCAGAATTCTGCCCATAGGCAGTAATTGCCATCACTAGACTAAGAGTAAAAAACAATATTTTATTCATTACCATTTCCTCCTGATTAATGTTTTATCGAGTTTTCCATTTTACTGATAACTTCCAAAGAAGCTGAATATACCTTATCCATAGCCTGGTTATCATCACCCGGAGCAAAGCGGGCAAACTCACAGTTATTCAATGCATCGAGGAATTCCTTTATCAACGCATCATTCACACCATAATTACGAAGTTCCTCTTCGATATTATCCTTAGACAAACGGGATACCGGAATGTTCAGTTTATCACTGATATACCCCCAAAGAGCCTTCAAAACCTCATCATAAAACGCATCTTTCTTATTCTCAGCCAATAATTTACCAGCTTGTTTCATACGTTTCACCGCCACTTTATTGGCTT
>ULOK01039204.1_pt1 | contig 14005 bp, 10 predicted proteins | sample 1952501 | NCBI WGS metagenome assembly ULOK01 (sample SAMEA4835601, study PRJEB28245) | human gut metagenome | biome: gut microbiome; material: fecal sample | place: Denmark | collected 2008
CATGGTCGTATAGCAGGTAGGTTTTCTGTAATTTCCCCTCAGTGTTGTATCTCAGCAGTTTATGCCCCGTAGCTATCCACATAGCCCCGTCGGATGTTTTCCGTATGTTGTAGATAAAACTTGTCTGTAGCCGTTCAGCGTCCAACGGTGTAACCTGTCTGCTGGTTTTGTCCAGCATGTAGGCTCCATGGTCGGTTCCAAACCAGATTCTTCCCCTTTCATCTTCGGCAATGGACTGGATGGTGTTGTCATTCAGCAGTCCCGGGGTATTGATGTCGGAACGGATGACATTAATCTGGTATCCGTCGTCGCAGCAAAGACCGTTCACTGTGCCATACCACATCAGTCCTTCGCTGTCCTGAAAAATGCGGTGTATGGCACTGACCGGAAGCTGGGGCAGGGAAGGAACGGGAGTAATCCGGATATTCGAAGTGGCTTGTATGGTAATTTCTATCAGGCTGAAAATGAGTAAAAAACAATATCTTTTCATGGGCTTTTTCAGGACGCTAAAAAACGCAAGTGCGTTTGCTCTAAAACGCAAGTACGTTTTGATTGAAACGCAAGTGCGTTTTACCTAAAACACAAGTGCGTTTTAATTCAAACGCTTTGGCGTTTTCCTTTAAGCGTAAGTGCGTTTTTTCAGGTATTTTGAACGAAAATCTTTTATAATTTATAATCGTTTGTTTATTAATGCTTTATCCGTTGTTCCGATATTCAAGCGGGCTCATTCCTACATAGCGTTTGAAGTATTTTCCGAAGAATGATACATTGGCAAAATTCAGTGAGTCGGAAATGTTCTGAATGGAAAGCTGGGAAGACTTCAATTGCGATTTGGCATCCATGATGACCATAGACGAAATGATGTCTACACAGGTCTTTCCCGTAATCTGTTTCACGGTAGTGCAAAGATGGGCATGCGTAATCTGTAGCTTTTCGGCATACCAGGCTACGTTTCGTGTCTGATTGTAATGCTGCATGACTAGCTGGGCAAAGTTACGGCAAATCAGTTCACTTTTTGATAACGGATGCACTTCGTCGGTCTTGTTCCGATAGAGGATAGATATACCTTTATGTATGTCGGCATACAGATTGGTCGCAATTTCCGGTCTTATTTTCTCCGGAAGGAATTCATACATCTTGATAAGCAGCTGCATGTACTCCTCCATCATTTTGGCACCTTCCGGCTTTAGATTGATAACGGGACGCCCCAGTGTGATGTACATCGTATCCAGAAAAGAATGCGACTGAAGATTGTGTTCCATAAACTGAGAAGAGAATCCTCCGAAGTAGATGTTCAGGTCTCCCTTGATGTCGTTTATTTGAAAGATACTTCCTGGGGTAAGTACGATAAAGTCGTTGGGCTCTACCGTTATCTTGTTGAGATTGACCGAGGCTTCCACTTCTCCGGAAGTACAAAGTACGAAAATTTCGCATTTCAGTCGCACCGGATAGTTTCTGTACAGCCCTAACAGCTCTTTGCTGATGCCGGTGCCTACCAGCCATTCTTCGGGCAGGTCTATTTTAGGTAATTCTTTTTCCATTTTATTCTGTTTTTTATTTATTGCATGCTTCCACCACTCTTGTTGTCTCCGCCTGCCTTTACGTCATCGTTTGTAATGCTACGCTGTGTCTTTTTCACCTGGGTTTTCAATTCGCCGAACCGCCAGCTGATGCTGATACCGTATCTGCGTGAGGGATAACTGTTTTTCGACCATGAGCGGAACGTGTCTGCGTTTACATGTACCTTGAAATTGCTGGAGCCGTTGACTTGTATGTTGTCCTCTCCATCGACGGTGACGAGCGGTACCTTTCGCAGCATTTCGAGGGTGGTATTGGTTTTGGAGTCAGGGTCGTCTTCTATGCTGTAAGAAATTTTGTCAATTTCCGCTTTTACAAGGGGTTTCTGGGCTACTACTTCCACGCCTTTCAGCATTTGGGCATCATCGCAGGTATAAAGTGTGCCCAGGTCGGCCACCCGCTGGTTATTGGTGATGGTGAAACGGCGGACCACTGTACGTTTTCCTACCGAAGTGATTTGCAGGGTATAATTTCCGGTTTGCGGTAACTTCTCCTGAAATTTTCCTTTTGCATCAGTCACATTCATTCTGACCGGTTTCTCCGGCGATTTGTCGAGCGTAATGCGTATGGTGGCATAAGGCTCGCTTTCATGCGTCAGTGAGTCGACGAGTGTACCTTTTACGGAAAATTGTGCGTGAACATTACAAATGCTTAGAATCAGAAATGTAAAGATGCCTGTAAACTGTGCAAGAATTTTGTGTTTCATAAAAAAGGTGCGTGGTTGCAGTTTTTGGTTCCTTGTTTGTTTCAAGTTGCCCAAAGATAGAGAAAAAATAAACTGCTTCTGTAGGTGGTAATTTAAAAATATGAAAAGGTGTGATAAAAGAAGTAATGGTATATTTTAAAAATAGACCATTGAACGGTCGTAAAAATGCTACTTTTCAGTTAATTATCAAGGCTATTTGGACATTTTCCTTTTGCTGGCTTTAAAAATCAGCCAAAAATAAAATAAATAGACCTTGTGAGGGTTTGGGAATTGGTGTTACTTTGCACGCGGAAAAATAGTGTTCCGTATAAGTTTAAAGAAACTGATATTTTTGATGTTTGCTGCAATGAATCTAAAAAAGAGAGTAATACTCATTTACAGCTTATTATCTTTGATTTTGGTGTCCTGCGCTAAAGAGGATACAGCAAAGAATAATGGAATGGGTACTTTTACAATGAAGCTGAATGCGACTAGTGAAGTGATAGGTCTGAATGAAAAATCGCGCGCAGAAGAAGCTGGTGAAGGTGAAACATTGATTCTGCCCGATGTGAATGATTTCTCGGTTAGCATTTCTTCTTTAGGAGAACAGGTTTGTGGATGGAGTTCTTACAAGGACATGTGCGAAGAGGAGATGCCTGAATTACGTGTAGGTACCTATCAGGTAAAAGCATGGTACGGAGATGTGTCAAAAGAAGGGTTTGAGTTACCTTACTTTGAAGGAAATCAGGAATTTTCTATAAAGAAAAATGAAACGACTCCTGTAGAAGTTACTTGTTATTTGGGCAATGCTCAAGTGAAAGTTAACTATACTGATGAGTTTAAAAGCTATTTTTCTGATTACTCTGCTGTCATTGCGACCTCATTAGGAAATGAGGTGGAGTATGTAAAAGATGAGACTCGGGCTGCCTATTTCTCTCCGGGAGAGTTGATTGCAAAGGTAAAAGTGAAAAAGTCCGGTCAGTCAACAGAGGCTGTTTATCAGGCTAAAGTGTTTACTGCAGAGTCTCGCCATATCTATACGCTGACGTTGGATGTGGATGCGGGTTCGGCTACTATGACGGTTTCTTTTTCTGAGGATGTCGCAGGAGAAGAAGTCCGATTCGACGTGTCGGATACAGCTTTGAATGCACCGGCACCTTATTTTAAAGCTAATGGTTTTACAGATAATGTTCCTCTTGAGCCGATTGAAGGTGCAGAACAGAAAGAACAGGTTACAGCTTATGTGAATGCGGTGGCAGGTATTCAGTCTTGTCGTTTGACTACTACTTCAGACTTCCTTTCAGAAAAAGGATGGCCTGCTGTAGTCGATTTGGCTGCTTCTGGAGAATATGCTTCCATTTTAACAGAGATGGGCTTGAAAACGAAAGGTTTGGAAGGGAATCGTGCCCAGATGGCTCAGGTAGATTTTACCACATTGATTGCAAATTTACCGACAGGTGGAACTCATGAATTCAAGCTGGAGGCTACGGATATATATGGCAAAGTTTCTGAAACTCCGTTGGTATTGACTGTGACTCCACAAGGATGTGACTTCTCAGTGGCTGCGTCTACGGTAGAGGCTCCTTTTTACGGGAATACTTGTCAGGTAAATGTATCATTTAAAGATGGAAATCCGGCAAACGTACATTTTCAACTGGCAGAAGGAAAACAGGATTTGGAATTTGTGCGTGCTGAAGAATTACCATCAGAAGAAGGCTTGAAGGTCTATACGGTTTATTTGAAGGCACCTGAAACGGTGAAGTTTATAAATCCATTTAAAGTTTCTGCATCTTACTTAAGTTATATAAAAGAAACAGGAGAACTTCCTGTGAGTATGGGTATTTTAGTGGATAACCCAGGAGACGTGTGGGCTAAGAAAGCTGTGTTTCATGTATATAATGAAACTGCTTTGGCTGATATAAAATTGCAAAGACAACAAGGAGATGTTTGGACGGATGTAACTACAGAATCTAGCGGAAGCTATAGTTTGGTAGCGAAAGGGCTGGATTCTGGAACGTCATTGAAACTTCGTGCAGTAAAAGGTGAGGAGTATTCTAATTCTGTGGATATTACGACGGAAGAGGAGTTGCAGGTGCCTAACTCCGATTTTGAACAATGGTCAGTACAAGAAGTATGGTACAAAACAATCTTTATGTCTGGTGGAGAACATATTTATTCATATTATCTGTCTGGTGGTTCTTCGGAGGATAAATGGTGGAGTACTTTTAATGATATGACGACTCAGCAACAGAGTGGCGTCGCTTCTTGGTATTATTGTGCTTATCCTGGCACAATGCCTACTAATGCTAGTGAAATGCATACGGCTACCTGGCATTGGAATAATCATGGAGGAACCTCCCTGTCAACAGGTGCCTATGAGGGAAATGTAGCTGCTGAAATAGCGACTGTGGGATATGGAGCGAACAACTGGTCTGCAATAAGTCATAATACGAAGTACAGACAGGCCGGGTATTTGTATCTTGGTACATTCAACCGAGATACGCAGGAAAAGAATATGACTCATACATTTACTTCTCGTCCTGACGTAGTACAGTTCTATTATAAGTTTTATTCTTATAATGGAGAGACAACTAAAGTGTATGCGAAATTGTATGATGTAAACCGGAATCTGATAGGACAGGGAGAGCTTAGAATTACGCAATCCATAGATACATACACTCAAGGACGAGTTGGTATCTCTTATGAGCAAAAAGCAAAAGCGTCTTATATTGAACTGGTATTTATGTCGACAGATGCAACTTCACCGGGAACGAAGGATATTCAAGGAAGTAAAGGGGCGTTTAATGCTGGTTACGGTGACTCACGTCATGTAGGTAGTATTCTGACAGTGGACGATGTAAAACTAATTTATGAATAAAATAAACCTAACTTATATGAAGAAACAGATTTATTTCTTATTAAGCTTGTTTGCCGTTGTTTTATTGACAACAGCTTGTCATAGTGAAAAGGTGGATTATGAAATAAAGCAGGAGGGGCAGTTGAATTTGTCTTCTTTGCAGTTGACTCCTAATACGGACCCGTTGGTTACAGAATCACGTGTAGCGGCAGAATTAAATGATTATATTGTGGAAGTGTATACTGAAGCGGGAGAACTTATGAGTTCATGGAAGTACGCTGAGATGCCGGAAGTGTATACACTGAAAATAGGGAAATATAAGATTGTGGCACATGCTCCTGTTACGGAAGGTGCGGCTTTTGATACACCTTATTGTGAAGGAGAATCAAAAGTGTTTGAAATTACGCAAGATAACTTGACGGATGTGGGAGAAGTGGCATGTACACTGCATAATGTGAAGGTTACTATCAATTATGCTGATAATCTGAAACCTTTATTGGGCGATGATGCGAAGGTGACAGTTAAAATAGATTCGGAGTCACTGGAATATGGAAAGGATGAAACTCGTTCGGGGTTCTTTCATTGTACAGAAACGAATACGGTTGATGTGATTTTTTCTGGTACAGTGGATGGAGTTGCGGAGAATGTAACCAAATCGTATACAGGTGTAGCGTTGGGCACAGAACTGATAGTTACATATAATTTGATTGATGCGGTGTTTGTGGATCCTGGTACAGGAGGAAGTGCTTCTGTAAACGGTTTAAAACTGGATGCGACTTGCACATCGGTAACTATAGAGGGATCGGTTCGTCCTGAAGAAGATGAAATTTTAGATTTTGGAGCTCCTTCCATTGTAGGAGAAGGGTTTGATTTGAGCCAGCCTGTCACGGATTTGTCTCAGGAAGTGGTAGTAGACTTACTGGCTCCAGAAGGGGCAGCACATGTATTTGTGGAAATAACTTCTGATAATGCGGAATTTAGTGGAGTAATTGCAGAAATGTTTCCTCAGAATCCTTTTGATTTGGCTGAACCCGGTGAGGCTGAAGAAAACTTAAGTAATTTAGGTTTACCTATAAAGGAAGAAGTGATTGGTCAGCAGAAAGTTGTTTTTGATGTGACTCAGTTTGTTGGCTTGCTGGATGGGTTCCCAGGTGTTCATCAGTTTAAGTTAACTGTAGAAGATGTGAATGGAGAAAAGGCGGAAGCTACTCTGACAATTGACAGTAGTAATGCACAGTAAATTTAGGAAGTGATGAAAAAAGTATTCTTAATAATTGGAATCATCTCTTCGCTTTGTGCTTGCCGGCAGGAAAATCGTTATTTGGGTGAAGGAGAAGGGGCATTGAGTCTGCAAGTGACGATGGGAGAAGCTGTGGAGGTAGTATCCAGGACATCTCTTGGAAATGAAGAGATAGAAGCCTTGAAAAATGATTGCAAGGTACGTATTTATGAAGGCGATAAGTTAATACGAAAATATTCCTCCTGGAGTTCTGTGCCTGAGAAAATAGATTTGTCAGCAGGTACAGATTATCGGGTTAGGGTCGTTGCGGGTGATTCGGTCTCAGCTTCATTGGATAAGAAATATTATGAGGGAGTAGAGACGTTTTCTGTGGTTGATGGCCAGACAACTTCAGTGGAAGTAAACTGTAATATTGCCAATACGTTGGTGAAGGTGAATTTTAGTGAGGAGCTGAAAACGTATTTGGCTTCAGGTGCTGTGACTGTGTCGGTTGATGCAGGCAATGGTGTTTTAGATTATAATTGGAGTGAAGAAGGAACGGAGTCTCCGGTGGGATATTATATGCTTCCTTCAGGGAAAGAATATTTGACTTGTGTCTTTAATGCTACCACAAAAAATGGGAAGAAAATAACTCAGACAAATAAGATAGAGCCGGCTAAGGCTTCTACCTTGTATACACTAACCTATGCGCTTAGTACTGAGGAACCTGAGCATCCTACTGATGAAGGTGGGGCGTTTTTTTCATTGAAAGTAGATGAAACTCCACTTTATACACAAAAGGAAGAGATTGGCATTTACCGTCGTCCGGTAATTCGCGTAATGTCGGGAGAAGAGGAAATCAGTACAGATTCTCCTTGGTTTCTTAGCTTGAACTCTTCTGTATCTCCCCAAATAATTATGTCTGGTTCATCAGCTTTGACAACAGCTTCTGTAGAGGGAACATTATTGGAAAAGTTGGGACTCTCAGGAATTATTGATTTGTTATCGGAAGAGTCAGTTGGAGCGTTACAGCAGAAGGGAATTTCCTTGACAATTTCTGCGGAAGCTCAAGGAAAACAGATTGTCATGGATTGGGGGAACTCATGGAATGAACTGCTGAAAGAAGAAACGATGTATTCATTGAGATACGTACTGGCAGATGAACAAGGAAAACAACGTGAACTTGACTGGCAGATTGTGGTATCGGATATGAATGTTCAGGCGGTTGAAATCCCACGTTTTGAGACTTGGGCAGATAGAACGGTCTTTTATGGAGAAGTGATTGAAGGGCATACTCCAGGAGCAGAAACGGTATATAGTTTCCAGTATCGTAAGAAGGGAGAAGAAACTTGGAGTCAGAATATTCCGGCTGTTCTTTCTGGGCAAACAATCAAATCAGATGTATTGAAGGGACTTACTCCGGGAACTACATACGAATATCGTATTTTAGAGGATACGAAGATTTCAAATATGATTTGTGAAGTGACTACAGAGGAAGCATCTGTATTGCCGAACAGTGGTTTTGAAAATTGGTCGGGAGATGTTCCTAAATTAATATATGGATCGGGTGAAACTATGTTTTGGGATTCAGGAAATCATGGTTCTCAGAAGGTTAGCCGTAATGTGACGACACCTGATGCTACGGTGAGACACAGTGGTAATTACTCTGCTAAATTATCGTCTATTTATGCAAGTATGTTGGGAATAGGACAGTTTGCAGCAGGTAATATATTTATCGGACAATATCTTGATACTCAGATGGATGGGCTTACCGGACACGGTGTCTTGGGATTAGGGCGTCCGTTTGCTTCTCGTCCTTTAGCTTTACGAGGATATATACGCTACATAAGTGGCAATGTAGATAAAGGAGGAGACAAAATAGCGAATGGTACTCAGGATAAAGGCATCATTTATGTAGCTTTGACAGATGGCGAAGGAGAAGAGTTCAACGGAACTCGCTGGTCGTTTGTGATAAAGACAAAAGAAAGTAAGTTCTTTGATAAAAATGGAGCTAATGTAGTGGCTTATGGAGATAAGATATGGGAGGCTTCTACAGAAGGTGAGGGTATGCATGAATTCATTATACCTTTTGAATATAAGAGTATGGAAAGAATTCCAAACCGGATTATGCTGGTTGCTGCCGCTAGTCAATTTGGAGACTATTTCCAAGGAAGCACCGGTAGCGTGATGTGGCTCGATGATTTGGAGCTGATATATGAAGAAAGTAAATTACCTGAAAATTTGAGATAAGTGAAGAAATTTATATTCCTTTTAAGTCTCTTGTGCTTGACCTTGTCGGTTCAGGCACAAGAGGGAAAGAAAAAGATAGCCGATAACGTATTTGTGCCTAAAGGACAATGGATTGTGGGTAGTTCTGTATCGTATTCTGAGCATACAGAAGAAAACTATCAGTTTTTAATTATTGATAAGTTCAATTCCGATGGATATTCTTTTAAAGTAAGTCCGTTGGTAGTTTATGGTTTGAAAGATAACTTAGCTATGGGAGGACGTTTTTCTTATGGACGTACCTTGACCAAATTTGATAACCTGAATTTTGATTTGGGAGATGATCTTTCAATTAATTTGAACGATACGTATGAACTGACGCATTCATACACTGTAATGGCTATCATGCGAAATTACATCAATCTGGGAAGTAGCAAACGATTTGCATTGTTTGCAGAAACACAGTTGAAATTTGGAGGTAGTCAGTCAAAACTTGTGACTAAATCAGGACAGGAAGTGAGTGGAACCTATTCCACTTCTACTGATTTGGGTATTGGTGTTTCTCCGGGTATTGTTGCTTTTGTAAATAACTATACGGCTGTAGAAGTGAGTGTGGGAGTTCTTGGTGTGGATTTTGGTAAAGTACATCAGAAAAAAGACCAGATTTATACTGCAGATCGTTCTTCCAGTTCTGCAAATTTTCGTATTAACTTATTTTCTATTGGCTTAGGTATAGCCTTTTATTTGTAACAGAATGAGAAAGATAATATTATTCCTTTTCTTGTGCTTGGGTATAGGTGTGCAGAAAAGTTTGTCTCAAGTGCGTGATACGATTGTGATACATGATACGGTATATATTGAGAAACCTAAGAAAAAACCGATAACTGTAGAGTCGAACAATCTGATAAAGATGAAAGCGATTGGTCGTTATGATCGTGGAATCTTGAACTATCGTTTTGTTCCTAAAGGGAAATGGATTGGAGGATTAACCTTCTCGTACGTGAACTTGGACAGTGATAATAGCAGCATGTTGTATGCTGTTTTGGGAGATATGGATGCTACGTTTACAATGAAATCAATTCATCCGTTTGTAGGATATGCACTGAAAGACAATGTGGTGGTGGGAGCTAAATTTGGTTACAGCCATATTGTGGGTGATTTGGGTAATATAGATTTGAATCTGGGAGATGATTTGAGCTTTAATATAGGAAATATGCGTTATACGGAAGATATGTATTCTTTCGGAGTTTTTAATCGCTCTTATGTGGGATTGGATGAAAATGGAATATTCGGATTGTTTAATGAAACAGCTTTGACTTATAAGCGGGGAACATCGAACTTTTCAGATGGAGAAGGAGATAGTATGACTCATACGGAGACAGATGTGAATGAGATACATCTGGGGATTAATCCGGGAGTAGCTGTTTATATTACTAAAAATGTGTGTGCGGAAATGTCCTTTGGAGTTGCCGGATTTAAGTATCGTTGGGAGAAACAACGGGATGAGTCAGGAGAGGTTGGAAAAAGGAATAGTAGTGGCGCTAATTTTAAGATTAATCTTTTTAATATTAATATTGGTATAACCTTTTGTATGTAGTTATGTGGAATACATTATATAGAATTGCTATTAGTATAATGCTGGCTGGTACTCTAAGCTGTTGCATCAAAAATGATATACCTTTTGCTAAGGTACCTCTTTCTATTACAGGTATAGAAGTTGAGGGACAGTCGGGAAGTGCGGTCATCTCGGAAAGTGAAAGTACTGTGACGGTTACTTTGCAGGAAACGGTAAACCCGAAAAAGGTGATGTTGAAAACTTTTACTTATACAGAAAAGGCATCTTCTACTTTGACAGCCGGTACAGAGATAGATTTAAGTCAGCCTTATGAGGTTACTTTATCCCTTTATCAGGATTATAAATGGAAAATAATTGGGAATCAGCCTATAGCTCGTCGTATGATAATTGATGGGCAGCTTGGAAATTCAGAATTTGATACAGAAAATCATTTAGCTACTGCTTCAATTCGAAAGAGTGCTGATTTAAAGGATATTGTTTTATCTGATTTAAAATTGGGACCAGAAGGAGCTTTGAATGACGGAGTGAGTGGAGCTCCGGAGGTTCAATGGACATTTTATCGTGATTTCGCTCAGGCATCTGTACATGTGACTTTTAGTGATTTTGTGGATGAGACTTGGACTCTCCGCGTCTACAAAAGTGATAAGGATGTGGTTACAGAATCTGCTGATGGATGGGTTAATGTGGCATGGTTATATGGTGCTGGTGTGGCCGATACTGAATGTGGTTTTGACATTCGTGAAGATGGAAGTGAAGACTGGACACGTGTAGATCAGAAGTACGTGACCATGGATGGAGGTAAATTTACAGCTCGTGTTCCTCATTTGAAGGCGAATACTACTTATGAATGTCGTGCTTACTCTGGCGATCAGGTCGGAGATGTGGTAACTTTCTCTACTACGGAGACAGGATCTGTACCTAATATGGGATTTGAAGACTGGATAGATAACGGTGGTAAGAATGGTAAAGCTATATGTCCTTGGAGTGGAGATGGTGCTAGTTTTTGGGATACGGGAAATCATGGCAGTACGACAGTCGGTACTACAAATGTAACAGTATATACAGAAGATGCCTGCCAAGGAAGTAAAGCGGCAAAGTTAAGTTCACAAAATGTATTTGGAATTTTTGCAGCAGGAAATTTATTTGTAGGTGAGTATAAAAAAACTGATGCTCCCAATGGAGTTTTAGGATTTGGACGAGAGTTTAAATCTTATCCTACTCGTTTAAAGGGAATGTTTAAGTATCAGACTGCTTCCATTACACAGGCAGGACCACGTTTTGAGAATTTACTTGGAACTACTGATGAATGTATTGTTTGGGTTGCACTGGGAGATTGGAATTTGCAAGAGAATGTTGAAACAGGTGTAAGGACAGCTGTTGAAGTCCGTACAGATAAAGGAGGGAATAATGGTCAATATTTTGATAAAAATGACCCTCATATTATTGCATACGGTGAGATGACATGTGGAGAAAATGTAAATGAATACACTCCTTTCTCTGTGGAACTTGAGTATAGAGCGACGAATCGGAAACCTACAGCCTTGCTGATTGTTTGTTCTGCCAGCAAATATGGAGACTATTTTACAGGGGCTCCAGGGGCTACTATGTGGGTGGATGATTTTAGCTTGGAATATGATTATGATGATTAGTCAGTAAGGTTATTGTAAAAGAATTGTAGCTGAATTTAGCTATACCATGGTAAACAAGTCTATCATTCTATTTGTTAGTAATAGATAAAGATAAACTTGTTTACCATGAATTTTATTATACGTAACCTATTTCTAATTTTCGTGTTATTATGTGCTGTAGCTTGTTCTTCAGATGAGAATTTCAATCCGCCTTCTTTGGAAAATATTGATTTTAGAGTCTCTCTGGCAGGACAGTCGCGTGTGGTGATACGGAAAGACGGGAGTGGAGACTTTCAGGTAGGGGATGAGGTGGCTTTGCGGGTGTATGAATCGCAGCCGGATAAGCTTCAGGATAAAACGCTGCTACATTGCGAAGGAAATCGGTGGACTTCTTCCTTATATTGGAAAGACTGGGAAGGGACTCCTTATTTTTATGCGGTCTGGCCTTCAGCTACTCAGGTAGAATTGTGGGAGGGTACCTGCTGGTATGTGCATCGGGTGAGTCGGAACCAGTCGGCAGAGGAGGATTTTTTGTTTTCTGATTTATTGGTGGCTGAATGCGAATCGTGGTTATGTGGAACGTTATCTGGAATACAAACGTCGTCTGAATCCGGATTTCTCGATTCCTTCAGCTTATCCGGATTCAAAGCATAGTGAGATTTATCAGGGATTCAAGAACCGTTTTGGCAATAAGTCGGGGTATATCGTATCGGGTGTAAACTGGTTCTTGTCAGGAATCTGTAACCGGGTGATGTATCCTCAGGATGTGCCGGACAGGAAAATGCGGGCTTCTTTTTTGACGTGTTCGGGCGAAATTCACTGGTAAAGCAGTATGGCAACGGGTATATGACAAAGGAGGAGTTTAATAACGCCATCAAATTGGCAAGGAAGCAGGGGATGGCCGTCGGACTGGATATTTTTATTCAAGGAGGCGGGCATGCCATAAATCTTTGGGGAGCTGAGTTTGATGAGAAGGGAGAGGTGAGTACGCTTTACCTTGTAGATAACAACGATGGAAATTTGGGTGACTGGATTTACAAGGCTAAAATTGTGTATGAGCAGGATGCTTCAAGTGGAGCTTTGTTTACTTATATGAAATGGGTTTATAATGAAGACTTGAAGATAAAAATTATGGATTTGGTACTGTTGGATAAAGGTACTTCTTATTGGGAGTCATTCTTTAAAAGCAAAAACGGGTGAAACTTGGAAGTTCAAGTCCCACCCGGATTTATAAATTAAGAATTAAAGTTTTATACGATTCCCTGAGCCATCATAGCGTTAGCTACTTTCATGAATCCGGCTACGTTAGCACCCTTCACATAGTTGATATAACCATCGGGTTCTGTACCGTATTTCACGCAAGCTTCGTGGATGTTCTTCATGATGCTCTTCAGTTTTTCGTCTACTTCTTCCTGACTCCAGCTCAGCTTGATAGAGTTCTGAGTCATTTCCAGACCTGATACAGATACACCACCTGCATTGGCTGCCTTACCCGGAGCGTAAAGAATCTTCGCATCCTGGAATACACGGATTGCTTCTGGAGTAGAAGGCATGTTAGCTCCTTCTGATACAGCAAATACACCGTTTGCTACCAGTGCTTTAGCATCATCACCGTTGATTTCATTCTGAGTAGCAGAAGGAAGAGCGATGTCTGCTTTTTCATTCCATGGACGAGCACCAGCTACATACTTGCAACCGTATTTTTCTGCATATTCACGGATACGTCCGCGGTAGAGGTTCTTCAATTCCATGATGTAATCCAGTTTTTCGCGGTCGATACCATCCGGATCATAGATGTAACCGTCAGAGTCGGACATGGTAACAACTTTTGCACCCAACTGAATCAGTTTTTCTACAGTATACTGTGCTACGTTTCCTGAACCGGATACCAAACAAGTCTTACCCTTGATGTCAATGTTACGGGTTTTCAGCATTTCCAGCAAGAAATAGATGTTACCGTAACCTGTAGCTTCCGGACGGATAAGTGAACCACCAAATTCACGGCCTTTACCAGTCAACACACCGCTGAATTCGCGAGTCAGTTTTTTGTACATACCGAACATGTAACCTACTTCACGGCCACCTACACCTATATCACCGGCAGGAACGTCAGTTTCAGGACCGATGTGGCGCCACAATTCCAGCATGAATGCCTGGCAGAAACGCATTACTTCTGCATTTGACTTGCCACGTGGAGAGAAGTCTGATCCACCTTTACCACCACCCATCGGAAGAG
>ULOK01028461.1_pt1 | contig 13899 bp, 8 predicted proteins | sample 1952501 | NCBI WGS metagenome assembly ULOK01 (sample SAMEA4835601, study PRJEB28245) | human gut metagenome | biome: gut microbiome; material: fecal sample | place: Denmark | collected 2008
CATTCTCTATCTCTCCGGAGTTCTGGTTCAGCATACCACTTCCGTTAGGATTCGGCAACGCCTGGATAAGGTTCTTTCCGTCAATAAAGAACAGATTGACGCCATACTGCAGCCTGCCATTCATCAGTTGCTGTGAGAAGGCCAGTTCATAGTTCCACATAGATTCCGGTTGCAGGTCAGGGTTTTGTGGCGGGAACATGTACATTTCTCGAAGGATAGGGTAGCGGAAGCCTTTTGAAGCCGATGCCTTCAGTTCCATAGCTTGTGGCAGATGAAAAGCCAGACCGACCTGCGGCACCCATTCCGTTTCCACACGCGAATGATGGTCTACCCGGAATCCGGCATTGAACGTCAGCCACGAACGGATGTCCTGACGCAAGTCCACGTATCCGGCCAGTTCATCTTCCTGCTTATCCACCAGGTCGGCAGACGTACCTGCATTTTCTCCACTCACATACTCATTCCACGCATGTCCTCCATAGCGGAACCAGTCGAAACCAAAGGTAATGCGGTTTCCCTTGAAGAATCGGGTACTTTGATAGAGCGAGATACCCATCATGTGGTCACGTGAGTTGAAGCGGGCATCTTGCGGACCCTCTCCGGCAGAAGGAGTGTACCCGTCGTTAATCCAGTGGTTCCCCCAGTTGTAGAAAAAGCTCCATGCGCCGGAAGTCTTTTCGTAGTGGTTCTCCATGGCAAAAGAAGTGACTCCACGCGTAATGCGCTGGTCGCCGTCGAGTAACGGAGCAGCTATCGGACCGGGATAGGAGGCATTGAAGTGTGTCACGTTTACATCTCCACGCAGGTTCCAGTGTTCAGCCACTTCATATCCCAGCTTGGCATATCCGCCGTACTGTTCAAATCCCATATCGGTCCGATGCCCGTCGGTACGATTGTAGGAGCCCGATACCACACTCGAGAACCGTCCCTTGCGGGCACGGTTGGTCAGTTCCGTTTCCAGCGTGTTATACGAACCATAACCTGCATGAAGGTGTGTATCGACCCCGTCTTCCTGCATCTTCCGTGTCACAATATTGATCACGCCTCCCATAGCATTCGAACCGTAAAGTACCGAGGCAGGCCCTCTCAATACCTCTACGCGCTCGGCCAGAAACGACTGGTAGGCATCGGCTATCGGATGACCGAAAATCCCGGCATATTGTGGATGGCCGTCAATCATGACCATCAGCCGAGCCGTACCTCCACTCAGTCCGCGCAGGGAAATGCCGCCTGCCGCTCCGGTTGACACACCGTAACCCATAATACCTCGCGAAGTGACAAAGAGTCCGGGCACCTGCTCAGTAAGCACGGGCAGCAAAGACGGTTGCAAGGCACTTTCTATCTGGGCACGCCCCACTACCGACACAGTCTGTGAAAGATGTCGCACATCCGTTTCATGGCGTACGCCGGTCACTACCACCTCATCTATCTGGTGAATCTTGCTTGTCAATGAAAGTGTATCTCGTTGTGGTTTCTGAGCCATTCCAGCATGGCAGGCCAGGCCGAGCAGTAAAACAGGTATCGTTCGTTTTTTCATTCAAGTCGTCAATTAAATGTATGCACGTAAAAGGATGCAAGAGTAAAAAATCCTATTAAAAAATAAATTGCTCAGAGCCAATATAATTGCCCCTGAGCAAGACCTTATTCTAATTCTTTTTATCAAACTTTTTATTCTGCTAACGAAAGGGTTACGGTAACTTCTCCTTTGCCACCCAGCAAATCCAACATCTCATTGCGGCTGGACACGCCATCCACCTTTCCCAAGCGGGTAAAGTTCCATGAATTCGTATCGTAATAAATGACAAACGAGTTGCCCTGATACAGAATCAGGTCGCCGGGAGCTGTGGTTGTCTGCCGGTCATTTCTTGGCAAAGAAAAGCCTAAAGAGCCTACCTTTTCCATATTTCCGTAATCATCCATGCGGATGTCTACACTTCCTTGCGCCAATTGTTTCATCAGCGCCTCTGTAGATGAATTCTTTACTAATGTAGCTGTAAAAGAGCGACCGTTCACGGTCAGTTTAAGTGTATTATTTTCCATAGGAGTATCTTCATTTTCATCGTTTTCAGGATGTTCATTGGTTTCACTGTCTCCGGCATTCCCCGACTGTTCGGGTGTGTTCGTTTCAGGTGCAGACGGGGCATCGTCCGGAGGATTGCAGGCAAACAGGGTCATGCCGGCAAAAAACAGAAGCGGGAATAACAAGATTCTCTTCATAAATAAAAATGTAGGTGACAGAAAAGGGAAGAGTGAAAGGGCATCGGCCTCGACAAAGCCGAAAAGCCGATGACGCTGGATAGATTATTGCAGTTTACTATATTCTTCGTCTGAGACAGGTTCCAGCCATTCGTTCGAAGTGTTTTCTCCTTCTACTTCGAATGCCAGGTGTGCAAACCAACTGTCGGCTGCTGCCCCGTGCCAGTGTTTCACGCCGGCAGGAATATGAATCACCGTGCCCGGCAGAATCTGTACGGCAGGTTTGCCTTCTTCCTGATACCAGCCACGGCCAGCCACTCCGATAAGCATCTGTCCGCCGCCTTTAGTCGCCCGGTGAATATGCCAGTTGTTGCGGCATCCCGGTTCAAAGGTTACATTGAACACCGGCACCTGTTCTTTTGAAATCGGAACCAGATAACTCTGACCGATAAAATATTGTGCAAATGCTGTATTCGGTTCTCCGATTGGGAAAATCATTTCGCGCTGGAAAGCTGCCTTTGCCTCTTCTCCGGTTACATCTTCCGCCCAAACTTCCTTAGCCTGACGGAAAGCGGCCCATGCTTTCGGCCATCCGGCATAAAAGGCAATGTGCGTAATAATTTCCGAAATTTCCGTACGGGTGATGCCGTTCTGCTTGGCAGTCTGCAAGTGATAAGTCAGCGAACTGTCGGTAATACCTTGACTGATAAGTGAAGTGATGGTGACCAGACTCCGGTCGCGCAGACCGAGTTTGTCGGTACGGCTCCACACCTCACCGAAAAGTACATCATCATTAAGTTCCGCGAATTTAGGAGCAAAATCTCCCAGCTGATCGCGTCCAGCCGTCTGTTTAATCGTTTCCTGTGCCATAATAGTTGTACTGTTTATTACCCATGCGGCAAGCGCAAGGACCATTTGTATTTTCATAATGGTATGAGTTATTGGTTTGTCTTCTTTTTCAATGGCAAAGTTAACCGATTAATATGGGGAGAATGTATACCATTTACAGATGTTTATACCCGAATTGTGGAAAGTGTTTTCTATATATAGCGAAACCGCCATTTCCGAAATGGCGGTTTCGGAACTTATTCATTGATTACTCGGTTTAACTCCTCCACATGATGCAGGATAATCCATAGATACATAGTCGATACCACATGAACGGCAGAGTTTAGCTCCTGTAGAGAAGCATCCGGAGCGGTATGTGACTCGTTGTTTCTCCACTGTTTGACAAGCTCCAAATAAGTATAGAACTTCTGGTATCTCTCATCTTGATTGTACTTCAATCCTCTCAAACAACTGAAAGACAAGATACAATCTATAAAGGTAGGCATACTGCTTTCATTCTTAGTATTGACCATTTCCTTCTGATGTAACAAATAATACACCTTCTTCAGGAAGACCTCATATTTAGTGACGATTGTATTAAAAAGCCTGCGTTTGTCTACCAGTTTCATATTTTCCAGACAATAAATCCGGTTAAACGAGTCCAATAAAAGTTCGTTGGCTCCATCTATTGTAGCTACAGACTTTGCACTTAATGTCTTTATAAAGCAGTCAGCAGCAAGAGATAAATCCGGCAAATACGGAGCAAGATCTGAGAACTCAGCTTTCAAATCTGTCAGGAATCTTTCTTTGAACAATGCAGGGATAAACGGCAGTTCATCTTCCTTCTTTTTGTAGTTCTCGTACATTACCCTAGCCATCTGTGTCATTACATTTCTGTAAAAATCACTGTTCTCAAAAAGCTTGGCAAAAGAATCCATCTGCTCTACATAACAGCCTCTGGCAACCTCATCGAATATCTGAGGGAATATACTTTCCTCGAACTGCTTTTCATCCGTATTGTTGGCCTGTTTGGTCAGTTTCCTTTTTGCCGTCGAAACCATTTTGTCATAAATAGATTCCACTATCACCCTGTCAGCTTCGGAGAACTGACCCTGATACATGATGTTGACCTTGTCAATGATACGACTGAGCAAATCCTCATTGTCATTCTTTGGCTTTCCAGCTTTCGGGTTCTCACCTTTAAGAGGCTTCACTGTTCCCTCCATCTGAATGGAAACCGTTTCTCCCTCCGATATCTTTGAGTTTACCAGCATAATCTGTTTATTCAGGTCAATCCTTTCTTTAGGATTTTTAGGCAGAAGTCTGTACAGATAGTCGGCATACACGTATGCTTTATACAAGTCCTTATCAAAAGTTCTTGCTATCTGAGCCATATAGGAATAGAAACGGACGAAATTTTTGATTTTCGATCTTACCTCAAAGCGTTTTTCTTCATCAAGTTCTTCGTATCGACCGATGGTATTTTTGAAAGCATTCGACAAAACTCCCAGACGGTCCTTCTGCTTGCTGATGTCCTGCAGCAGGTCAAAGAACTTTTGCTCGTCACCTTCAGTCCATAGCTGGAACATCTGTATATCTTTTCTGAAAGTATACACATAGTTTACATCTACAGGATTTATCAGTTCAGTCCCTTTATAGAAAGGTTCGAACGATTTCTTTATATCCTCCGGCTTATTGCAGAAATCGAGTACGTATGTATCCTTCTTGTCTTTATGCCATCTGTTCAGACGTGACAAAGTCTGTACAGCTTTCACGTTCTTCAATTTTTTATCTACGAACATGGTGTGTAGTCTCGGTTCATCAAATCCAGTCTGATACTTATCTGCCACCACCAGCATATTATACAAGTCTGAGGCAAAGTACAGCGGCAATTTTGCTTCAGAAATATTGCGTCCGTCAGCAGAGTTCAACTTCGTTTCGGTATATTCCACTCCCTCATACAATACCGTACCAGAGAAAGCCACCATAGGATTTACATCAGTAATATTGTTTTCCTGGCAATACCTCTTAATTTCCAGGAAATATCGTACCGCATGAGCACGCGAAGAACATACCACCATAGCTTTTGCTTTTCCAAGCATGGCATTGAGTGTCACCTCCCTGAATTTCTCCACAATGATAGCCGTTTTCTGCGCTATCACATGCTGATGATTGTCATGGAAAGCCTTGATAGCACGTGTAGCAGGAGTTTCCTGATACGAAGGATCAGCCTCTATACGCTTGGCAATTTCGTAAGTAGTGTCATACGTGGTATAATATTTCAGCACATCCTTGATGAATCCCTCTTCTATGGCCTGCAGCATGGAATAGTTGTGATAAGCCACATATTTATTGTCTTCCGGATTTTCACCTTCTTCAGCCAACTCACCGAAAGTCTGCAGCGTCTTTGGCTTTGGAGTTGCCGTAAATGCATAGAAGTACAGATTGTTGTGCTGTCCCTGTGCCAACAAATCTTCCATAAGGGCATCCTTCTTCTTTTCCAGTTCTTCAGCCTCAATCTCTTCTATTTCTGCATACTCGCGCAAAGCGTCATCCGTATCGGCCAATGCTGCTTTCAGCTTTTCTGCGCTTTTGCCCGACTGTGACGAATGAGCCTCGTCTACAATGATGGCATACCGTTTTCCACTGCGACTTGTCAGTTCCTTGTAGATAACTGGGAAACGGTGTAGGGTAGTGATAACAATTCTTGTATTATCATCGTTGATGATTCTTGCCAGCTTTTCCGAGTTATCTGCATCTGTAATGGTTTCTATCTGTCCGTCTATATGGTCGAAACCAAGAATCGTATTTTGAAGCTGCTTGTTCAGTACACGTCTGTCGGTAATGACAAACACACTGTTAAACATATTCTTTAAATCGGCATTCTGAAGCCCTGCCAGACGATAGGTGAGCCAGGCAATTGAATTGGACTTACCCGAACCCGCCGAGTGCTGAATCAGATAATTGTTTCCATGCGGCTTTTTCAGATACATGTATTTCATGTGTTCATCGGCAGCCAAATCAAAGTTTTGCATCCCGCTGTTGGTATGCTTGCTGGCACAATTCGCATAATACGTATCGGCCACCAGCTTTTCCACCACATCCAGCTGATGATAACGAGGGAAAATTATCTTTACGGAAGTTTCCGTCACCTCCTTTTCTTTGCCATGCTTGTCAATGATAATCTTCAGTTTCTCTTCTTCCTGACGGGAGATGTACCGCTGAAGTATGGAAAGCAACATTTCTCTGCACAAGATTTTCTCCCACAGATACGAAGTGACATATCCTCCGTCCTCACGTTCGGGATTGCCCGCACCGCCCACTTCGCCCGCACCGTTGGAACCCTGATTAAAAGGGATGAAGAAGGTTTTTTCTTTTTTCAGTTCCGTGGTAAGAGCCACTTCATACAAATCAACTCCGAAGTAGGCCAATATTCTGTTGTTGAAATGAAACAGCGGTTCTTTCGGGTCTCTGTCTGTGCACCACTGACGCTTGGAATCCTCCACATTCTGACCCGTAATCTGGTTTTTCAGCTCGAGTGCCACCACCGGAATACCGTTCAACGAGAGTACCATATCGATGGTATTCTTGTTCAGCTTGGAATAGGCAAACTGGCGAGTCACAGTGAGAATATTCGCATCGTAATTTGCCACAAGCTCATCATTCAGCATCGAAGCCGGAGCAAAATAGCAGAATCTGATATTTATACCCACATCGCTTATGCCCTTGCGCAGCACATAAATCAGTCCGTAGCGCGACACATCATCCTGAAATACACGGTACAGTTGCTTCTCAGCCTTGTCGCCATACTTGGTTACATATCGTTTCCACTGCTTTGGCTGTGTCTTTTCTATAAAGGAGATAAGCACAGGCATATCTATAGCCCTGTCCTTATCGTATGTATCCTGATTGCCTTTGATATAGCCGCCCTCTGTGATAAGGTATCGTTCTATGTCGGCTTCAAAGTTCTTTTCCTTTAAGTCTGTGGTATTCATGGTTATATCTTTCTTTAAACTTTGTCTATATTTTTTACTACCCAACTTCCTTTTTCACCTTTTCCGTTTACGCGTTTCAGCAATCCTCTTTCTATGAGTGAAGGAGTCATACGCTTCACGGTCCGTTCCGATTTACCAATATGTGCGGCTATATCAGACTGTGTGGCTTTAGGGTTTTCTTTCAAGAAATTCAGCAGTGCCATTTCATCCAGCGTACAATTCAAAGTGCCATCCCAAGTGCCATTTTGGCTCTTTGATTCCTCTTTTTTGGCACTTTGAGAAAAGTTTATGTGCATCTCCCTGTTGCTAAGAGGATTATTTTCTCCAAACAACATGTTTCTCAAGAACATATCCAGGAATCCAGCATCTGCTGAAACCCCTTTGGCGTAGTTGTTATAGTTGGCACGTGCCAGTGCATTTCTGAAATACCACGAATGTTTCTTGAATATATCATTATCTACTTTAAATCCGAATGTCTTCAAGTATTTCATAAGGAACACAGCTATGGTTCTGGTATTGCCTTCGCCAAAAGCATGTATCTGCCAAACCCCTGAAATAAATTTGCAGATTCGCTGCAAAGCCTGTTCTGCATTCATGGCGGGATAATCAGTAGCCTTTTCCTGTGCAAAATCGTATTCTAAAGTAGGGCGAATCATTTCATAATCCGAGTAGATAACCGTATCTCCGTCGAGTACCCATTCTTTCTTTGTGATATTATAGTTTCGTATTTGCCCTGCATGCTTGTACAGACCTTCGAACAGACGTTTATGAATATACAGGAGATAGTCCGGTGTAAACGAGAAAGTCTTTTCCGAAAGCAGTTCGGTGATACGTGCCGATACCTTGTCTGCTTCTTCTGTCCGTTCATCTTCCATTTCCCCACGTGATGATTTCGACTGATAGTATGTATCAATCAGATGTTTCACTTCGTCAATGGAAATGTCTCCCTCTATATGTTGCTGTGCCGTCCGAATAAGATACTCAGACGGTTTCAGTCCGTCCACATCCTGCAAGCCTATAGCGACTTGCCATGCGGCTGCTTTCTCTTTCTGGTCGGGTTCTCCCTGTCGGATATATTTGTCGAATTCAGTCATGGCTTATACTTTTCTTTTTCCGGTTACACATTCGAAAATCAATGATTTTTTGTAGTCTTTCAGTTTTTCTATCTTCTGCTGCTTGATGGAGATTAGTTCGTCTATCTCGCTGCATTTCTGGTCGAGGTAATCGGCAATGGATTGTTGCTCGGAGAGAGGAGGAATCGGTAATGAAACATTGAGTACTTTTGAACCTGTAATAAGTGGCTGAGCATTACTCGTGTTCAGGTTATTCAAATTAGCAGCTTTCAACATTATATACATATAAGGATATAAAGCATTATCAAAACAATTTAAAATTAATGCGTTATCAGTTATAAATTTAGAATCTGAAATAAGTCTAACATTTCCACATAATGCACCAACTCTTCCTATTATAATATTAAACCCATTAACATTGTTCTTATTACAATATCCCATAAGTCCATTACCACCATACACTTCATAAATACCTGCCTGTATTAATTCATTTGATGATATGGAATCTCCGCTTTTTATTTTAGCAAGATATTTTATTTTTACAACCTTCCAATGCTCCGGAATCTCCCCAATCCATTCAATACCGCTATCTTTTAGAGGAACATTTTTATCCAAACCTTTGGTTACAGCTTCTGTAATGACAGATTGCTTGTAGCTTTGCAGTTTGGTTATCATTTCCTCTTGCAAAGTTATCAGCTCGTCTATTTCACCACATTTTTGATCAAGGTAGGTGGCGATGGATTGTTGCTCTTCAAAAGGTGGAATTGGCATCCATGTATTTTTTATTTTATCCTGACTAATGTTTGGTTGACCTCCTCCTTCAGCTTTATATATCAGATATCTCTTTACAGAATTCATCGCGTAAAATAAATACTTAAAATTCTGTTTTGTTTCATTCATTACACAACATGCTTGATTTACACAACCGTCAATATTGGAAATAGAAATATTACCAACCGATGCACCATACATTGCTACAATAATAAATGGTGCTTTGTAAATCTTTAATGTTGGGTATTCTTTAAGAGCTGTATCAGAAATGGTATTTTTACAGTTTTCTATATAACCACCATTAATGTCACCTGATTGAATCCAATTTACAGAACCTATATAGTTGTCCTCCTTACTGGATTTTGGTGTTGTTCCACTACCAATTATACTAAATAATCTTATAATCTTATTTTTATCCCAATGCTCCGGAATCTCCCCAATCCAAGCAATCCCACTATCTTTATATTTATCGTATCTATTTTCCATAACCATCAATCTCGTTATACTATGAGTAATCTTCAACTGGTTAGTCTGACTAACCAGTTCATAATTTATCTGTCTTTCAGCTTCTTCTGCTCCTTTTCAAAATTCTCTAAAAAATGAATCTCTACGGGCGAAAGGCTATAAGCTGTTCTTTCCTTGAACTTGTCGTATTCCGTATCTGCTTTCTGTTTTGCCAACTCAGCAGAAATTTTTCCGGCATGGCTTAACAGCTCTTTTCCGGAAAGCTTTAAAAAATCGTCCAGCTTTTGAATCCAGTCTTTCATGTACATGGGCTTATGCGATTTAGCCTGAAGTTCGGCAAAATCCAGGTATAGACTGACGATTCTGTTGAGCGTATCCAGCTCATCGGAAGAAAGATAGTTCTTGGCTATTTCCACATCAGTACGTTTGGGCAATGCTCCCGTCCATGAAGTCAGTCCCATGAAATCTTTTTCCGCGTTAGCACGTTCGTATATAATTTCGGCAGCGGTATGACCATGTACAGAGAAATGCATCTTGTTCTGTACTGTCTTGAAGAACTGCATGGTAGTCTCTGTACGCGGGTCATAATCTATACTCAGGGCATAAATTTCGAGTATCTTGCGGTAGAATACCTTTTCCGAGGAACGGATGTCACGGATACGGCTTAGCAGCTCGTCGAAATAGTTTCCTCCGCCAGCTCTTTTCAGCAAATCATCGTTCATGGCAAATCCTTTTACAAGATATTCACGCAGAACTTGTGTAGCCCATATTCTGAACTGTACGCCACGGTGCGACTTGACACGATAACCTACACTGATTATCATGTCGAGGTTATAGTATGCAAGATTTCGTTCGACACTTCTGTTTCCTTCATTTTGAACTGTTGCAAAAAATGCAACAGTTGAGTCCGGATTCAATTCTCCGTCCTCGAATACATTCTTTATATGCCGGGAAATGGTAGATTTGTTTCTCTGGAACAACTCTGCCATCTGGTCGGCTGTAAGCCAAACCGTATCATTGCATAGCGTTACTTCTATCCTTGATTTGCCATCCTCTGTCTGGTAAAGAATTATACTTCCGTTGTTAGGCTGCCCATTCATGGTTGATTTTCTTTTTATGGAGTTACATCTATTCACCCCAAAATCTTAGACATCAGTTCCGATTCTCTTTCCTCCAATTTTTTCAGTTCATCGAATATTACTGAACTTGCTGTAAGAGGAGTATATTTATAAAACTCACGTGTCAGCGGAATTTCATAACCTATCTTACTTTCAGATTCGTTGTACCAGAAGTCGGGAGCATACGGACGTACGTTCTTGTCGAGGTATTCCGTAATATCCTCTTTCCAAGGAATAATCTCGCTGTCCTTTAGTTCAGGGTCGGGGGCAAACCCACTTTCCTGGTCAACAGGCTTTACGTATGCTTCCATCATATCAGGGTTACGTTTGCCGAAATAGTTTCTCAACAAAGCAACCTTTCCCTGCGGCACTTTTATCTTGGCCTTCTTCAGCTCAAGGAAGAAAGTTATATCAGGAAAACCTACGTGCCCTGGCATATTTGCTTCCCAGTATGCAGCCACCTCTTTCAGCAAGGCTTTGTCCGCTTCCTTATAATTGGCCGCAGTAGTCTCGTCAAAATGAATATCCTTGTACTCCAGCCGCAAGGGGCGGTTGATGGTAAGTTTTGTAAACTTAAAATCCTCCACATCTTTTACCTTACTTTCCACTTTTAGCTCAGGATTATGCTCGGAGGTATATTCCCAGTTGGTAAAATCGTGATAAGCCTGCATAATCAGTTCGCGGCAAAGAGTGGTAATCTCTACACGCTTATTGCCAAGCGGCTTGCGCAGTTTCTCGAAGCATTTGCTGGCATCGATCAGCTGCACCTTGCCCGCACGTTCTTCCGACTTGTTTTTGCTCACTACCCAAATATAGGTAGCAATACCCGTATTATAAAACAGGTCGTTAGGCAACTGGATAATCGCCTCCAGCCAGTCATGTTCCAGCAGATAGCCTCGTATTTCACTTTCACCGCTGCCAGCATCCCCTTTAAACAGGGGAGAACCGTTCTGAATAATAGCCATACGGCCGTCTCCTTTCAGTTTCGCCACACCGTTGAGCATAAACAACATCTGTCCGTCGCCTTTTGCCGGCAGTCCCGGAGCAAAACGTCCCGCTTCGCCCATCTCGTTTTCGGCTTTCACACGTTTCTCGGATGCTTCCCAGTCGATACCGAAAGGAGGGTTTGAGATGATATAGTCAAACTGATAGCCTTTGAACTGGTCGTCGCCAAGTGTATCGCCAAGTCGCATATTATCGGCATTACCGCCCTTTATAAGCATATCGGCTTTGGCAATACCATACGTCTGCGGATTGAGTTCCTGCCCGTAACATGTAATTTCGGCTTCAGGGTCTATCTTGCGGAATCTCTCGTCAAGACAGGCAAGCATCTGGCTTGTTCCCATTGCCATATCGTATATGGATGCCACGATGCCTTCATCTTCCATTTTCTGTTCATCATCTCCTACAAGCAGTTCACTCATCAGATAAATGATGTCACGTGCGGTAAAGTGTGCTCCTGCCTGGTCGTTGTACGATTCGGAAAACTTTCTGACTAATTCTTCAAAGATGTATCCCATATCTACAGCCGAAACTACATCTGCTCCCAGATAAGCCTTGGCAGAGCAGAACTCCTTGATAACAAGATAGAGACGGTTGTTATCGTCCATTTTCTTGATTTCGTTGTAGAAGTCCATGCGGTTGATAATGTCAATCACATTTTCGGAAAAATGATTGAGGTAGTTCTCGAAGTTGTCTTTGATATTATCGGCATCAGCAAGCAAAATGTCGAAAGTAAACTTGCTAGTGTTATAAAATTTCTGTTTGGCTGCCGCCTCAAGAAAACCTTTCTTTACGGCTATACCCTTCGCATCAAGGTCTTCGTTCATCTTGATAACAGCGTCCTTTGTTGGTGCAAGGGTATCTTCAAAACGCTTGATTACACACATGGGTAGGATTACCTTTCCGTATTCGTGAGGTTTGTATAATCCTACTAACTTATCAGCAATAGCCCAAATGAGATTTGCTTTTTCCTGTATATTAATAGAGGTCTGTCTTTGTAAGTCTTCTCCGCTCATAACTATTTTTATTTCTTTCTCAAAGGTAAAAATTTATCAATTACTTAAACAACAAATTAAGGTCCATCGACAAGAAATCCTCAAAAGGCAATCCTCCGGAGCCTACCACCAAAGCCTTGTGCGGATGGTATAACTGCGAGAAAACGGCCAGCCCTTGATTGGTAGTTCTTCTTCCACTCTTCACTTCAATGGCTACCTTCTTGTTTCTCCGGACCAGTACGAAGTCTACTTCATCTTTCTTGTCTCTCCAGTAATACACTTTGTAGTCATAAATCTGTGCCTGGCTGACAAGGTGCGCACCAATGGCGGATTCTACATAGCACCCCCATAACTTGGCATCTTCTATCACTTCCGAAAAATCTTCGTCGGCATATACATTCCGAAGCGCACTGTTATGAACCTGAAACTTGGGAACGGAATTATATTTCCGTGCTTCATCTTCTGCGTATTTCTGTAGTCCACAAAGCAAACCACATTCATCCAAAAGATGCAGGTAACCGGCAAGCGTGGTCACATTGCCTGCATCTTGCAGTTGGGCAGCTACCTTGGTAAGTGAAAGTAATTCTCCACTATAGCTGCTGCCTATCTCAAACAGCTGCCGCAAGAGCTGGGGCTTCATAATACGGGTATCCATCAACACATCTTTTGAGATAGAAGGATCAATCAATGCATCTTTCACATAGTTTCTCCAACGTGTTTCATTCTGGATGTATTGTGCGGCACCCGGATAACCGCCAAAATAGACATATTGTGGTAAAGACCATCCAAAACAGTCTTTCATTTCAGTATAAGTCCAGTGGGAGAGACGGATAAGTTCAAACCGGCCGGCAAGCGATTCGGTCAGACCTTTTTCAATCCACATTCTGGAAGAGCCCAACAATACCACTATCAGTTGTCTTTTTTCTCGGGTGTCGCGATCCCATTCGGCTTTTACCGTTTCACTCCAGTTTCTTATCTTTTGGATTTCATCTATGACCATCAGCCTTTTGGTTTCTCCACGAACGGCCATTTTCATTCTTTGTGATTCCCATACCTGGGTAAGCCAGTCGGCAGATACACCTGTCACATCATCTGCGGAATAACTGTCGAACGGAAGAGTGCATTCTTCCAGTACCTGACCGATGAGAGTAGATTTTCCTACTTGTCGAGGGCCGACAATAACCTGTATTTTACTTCTTGACTCATTTATGCGGCTAAGAATCTCCTGAAACTGCGCTCTTTTATATTCCATATTTTCCAAAATGTTCAATCTAATTCCATAAAATGTTCAATCCACTGAACAAAAATGTTCAATCTGTATCAAAGATAGAAAATCCAATCCAGAAGAAGAAAAAATGAGGAGGTAAAATCATTTCTGTTGTATAAACTGCTTTTTAGAAGAATTTATAACAATACACTTGTCTATAATTATTTGCATTTATAATATATTGACAAT
>ULOK01046380.1_pt1 | contig 13812 bp, 13 predicted proteins | sample 1952501 | NCBI WGS metagenome assembly ULOK01 (sample SAMEA4835601, study PRJEB28245) | human gut metagenome | biome: gut microbiome; material: fecal sample | place: Denmark | collected 2008
AAAAGTCTTTTTTATAGCAAAATAATGCCTAGTGATTTTTGATTGTTTGATTATTGTGTGAATAAGACTGCGCGCCCCGCTCTTACGTCAAAGTGTCTAAGAATTTGACTGTCCCCTATTATAATGTAAATTAAAATAGCTGATATGGTCTTAATCCTGTATCAGCTACTATTACTTATTTTATTACTTTTATATAAGTGGCATATCTACCACCTTTGTTTTTCTTTATAAATCCTTGTTCTTGTAGTTCTTTCAAATGATATTCTATCATATTAACTGAAATATCTGGGCATTTTTCTATTATATCTTTTTTAGTGACTTCTCCATAAGATGATAAAAATAAATCTTTGATTCTATCTATAGCTTTTTTCTTAGTTTTTAAATAACTAGTTCTATCCTCAAATTCTCTATATGCAGCTAAAATAATACCAAGATAATATTTCACAAATGGAATATAATTATTTTCATTATTATCCCAATTTTTAGATGATGCTTGTAATGAAGTATAATAATCATCTTTATTATCTTCAATTAACATTTCAATACTAATATATTTACCTACCATATATCCACTTCTATACAACAACAATAAAGTTAACAATCTACTCATTCTTCCATTTCCATCATTGAATGGATGAATGCATAGGAAATCTAATATAAATACTGGTATTAATAATAATGGATCAATTAATTCTTCGTCAATACACTTAATATATGAATTTGTTAATTCTTCTATTGCATTTGGAGTTAAATATGCAGGTAAAGGTTTAAATCTTATAGTTTCATGCCCTTCTTTATCAACTTCAACAATACTATTATCAGTTGTTTTAAATTTGCCTCCAAACGATGAAGGAATATTTCGATATAAATCTCGATGTAATTGAAGAATTATATTTGATCTAGGAATAATATATTCGTAACTTTTATGAATTTCATCTAATACAAAACGATATCCTTGAATTTCATTTTCATCTCGATTTCTAGGTTCAGTTTTTTTCTCTAATAAATCAATAATTCTTTTGTCATCAGTATAAATACCTTCTATTCTATTAGAAGAAATCGTTGATTTAATTTTAGCAATTTCAACTAGTTTTTCTAATACTTCTGGCTCAGTATCAATATACAATTGTTGTTTTCCTTTATATTCATGTATCAATGTTAAATAATCAACAATTTCTTTTGAATATAATAAATTACAAATTTTTTCCAAATTAAATTTTCTCATGTTTATCACCAAATATATTATACATTTTAATTGCTAAAAAGTCAATGCAATTGCAAATTTTTAATCATTTTTTTGCAATTGAAATTTATATTTTTTACCAAAATGTCCATTTTTACCCAACTTTTTTATATGTGATTTTTTTGTAAGCGGAGTTGCGGCCCCGTTCTGACGTCAAAGTGTCTAGATTTTTGACCCGGCCGTTCGACTTTATACCCTGCATTATGACATTTTATAACATTTTTATTAGTATCCACATCAAAATCATATGCTATAAGCCTATTTACAGCACTTTAAGGAGCTGTTTCATACCCTATGAGCGATAATCGTTTTTGGACACTTTTTAGACATTCGGAGCAAAAATGTCCAAATCAACCCTGCAAAAACGTCCATTTCACTATCGCAAAATTGTCCAAGTTGCATCAAAAAAGTGTCCAAATTACCTCGAATAAATGGACACATTTTTTTGTGGTTATTTAATTATTTGTAAGCGTTAACCTCTTTTTCATCTATATATAGTTTATCACTTAATACTATAAAAGTAAAGTATTAAGCTATTATTCATTATATTCAACAAACGTATAACCAGTTTGAATAAAATTAAGTTTTCTGACTTTAATATTCCAACTATTATTTTTAGCTACCTCAATAATTTCTTTAACATTTTTATTTTTTAAAGTTTCATCTGTCATAAATATACTAGATACTATATTCGCATATAATTTATTTTCAATATTAAATAATACTAATCTCCATTCCTTTTCATTTTCCCATTGTTTCTTTTTTGTTATAATTTGTGGGAGCAATTTAGCATTACCCTTCTTTAAATATTCAGAATCAACTTTCCCACTTAAGAAATATTTAAAATCATCTACAAAAGACACTACATCTTTTTCTCCATATATTACTTTATAAATACTTATAAAATATCTTTTAATATCTAAAGGCAGTTTCTTTATTAAGTTAAAGTCGTATTCAATACAAACTCCTTTATTATAAGTATAGTATGACCACATAATATCGCTATTATAATTTTCAGTTAAAGAAAACACCAACATTTTATCTCTATTAGTTTTATTGAATGTTAAAAATTGTGAAAGCATTTGCTTTAAAGCATCTTCATTTTTGAAAATTAATTTATTTAAGTATATTTCCATTTCCTCGACATATTTCAAAACATCATTGTAATTATAATGAGACATTTTCATTATCAATTTTACTGCTTTATCTTTATCTAATTCTCCAGTTTCTTTATTATAACAACTTACTATTTTATTAGCATAAATTTTATCAATAGGTTTTTTATAAACACTATAACCATTTTGATTATAAAAATAATTTGTAATCATATTTAAAAATTCAACAGGATTTTGAAATATTTCATTTTTTATTATATCCATATCTTTTTTAGGATCAAAATTTATTGAACCATCAAATTCATCATTTAAACTACTAGCTTTAGCCAACCAAATATACCCTTCTTTTAAAGATTCAAGTGTATTTTTAAAAGATTCACCTTCTAAACTTTTATATTTATATAGTTTACCATCGTTTGGTAAGAATTTCAACATTCTTTCTATAATTCTATCAATTTCTTCCTCAGAATAGTCTTCAATCTTATTAACTCCAAACATGTCATTTACATGATTTTTATATAGTTCTAATTTATTTTCCATATTCACTCCAAAAATTTTTTTATACTTTATTATAATATTTTATAATACTTTTTTCAATCATTTAAATTTTATTATTTCTATAGTATAGTACCAACATTATCTACTGCCTCTTTTATACCTACTTTATCAATAAGGTTTGCAAAGTTATAAAGAAATGCTTGAAGTTTACTTGCATCAAATTTAGTTATCTTTTCTATGACTTCATTGTTTCCTTCAAATAAATCTAGGAAAGAAAAATTATACATTGCTGCTGGTTTATTTGCAAGTAGTCTTATATATGGACTCCAGTTAATGTATCTTATTCCAGGCTTACCTGAGAGTCTTGGTACTTTCATAATAAACGTACCTTCTTCATAATAAATTTCAAGTTCATTTGGTGAAAACTTTACTTGTACTTTTGGGAATGCTAGTGAAGGATCTAAGTAATAATAATGTCTATTTTCACTAGTAAGTCTTCCATAATTATCTAATTTTCTTACAACTACTGATGTACATTCAAATGATGTTGGTGGTAACTGATTTAGTTCATTTATATCATCAAAGTGTAAATCTATGATTGGTTGTTTTAATACATAGTGTTCTCTTTTTAATAAATCTTGAGACTTGTTTAGTAATAGCTTATTATACTCTTCAAAATTTTCAAATTCAGGAAGTGGTACAAGTAAGTTTCTTCTCATGTATCTTACTGCTGCTCCACACTTCCTTTTTCGAAGCCGCGGGAGACGTTCATAAATACTTCTTTAAAGTCATAATGCAGTCTAAAACGTTGAAAAGTATCAGTCAATATTCTACTAATAGTTCCATTTTCTAGGTTTATTATTTTCACTAATGCAGTATCATTATCAAACCATATTGTATGTGGTACGCCATTTAGAAATTCAAATATATGTTTCATTGCTTCAACTATACTTTCTGCATTTTTGTTTTTAACAAGTTGCATATATGAAGCATTCGAATGAGAAAATGTTAGTACAAGGTATTTACCATACTTCTTCTCACCATTTTCTATAAATGAACAATCTCCTAAATCTACTTGTGCTTCTCCTGCTTTATGGTCGAGTGGTAAATAACCATTATGTTTGTAATAGAACTCTTTCTTTAATCTCATAAAATATCTGATTGTTGCATATTTAGAAATCTTGAAGTCAGGATATAATTCTTTTAATCTTTCATATACACGAGTACCTGTATGTCTTTGTTTATGATGATGCATTCTATCATAATTAAGAAACTTTATCATATCATCTTTATATTTTTCTAGTTCACTTACATTAGTTTTTTTCTTTTGAACTTCATCAGAAAATCCACAAACTTAATATACTTATATACTGATTGTCTTGATATTTTCATTATTCTAGCAATTTCAGTAGCCCTATAGTTTTGTTCATAATACATTGTTCTTATTTTGTTTATTTCTTTTAATGTTAACATAGTTATTTTCCTTTCACAGTTGATACTAATAAGTAGCATTTGCTAACTTTAGTTTATTTTATCATTTGTGAAAAGTATTTGCTACAATAATGAGTTAAAGTCAAAGAATAATAAAAACCATTACTCTGATTAAAGAATAATGGTCTAAATAGTTTTAATGAAAAGTTATTAGTTATTTTTTTCAATTTCTGAAATTAAGGAATTTAATAAATCTAAACTATCATTATAATCTTCTTCGTTTAATAATTTATATAATTCATTGTTTATTTGAATATGATTAATATCATAATCAGTATATTTGCTAAAATCAAAATCTACTTTTGAAAGTATAATTTGTTGAAAAACATCATTATTATCAAATATCAAATCAAAAATAGCATCGACATTATTTTTATCAAAATCCCTATCAGTTGGGTCATCCAATACAAATGGCAAGAAGAGTCCTAAATTATTATGTGATCTTTTTAATATATTTAAAGACATAATCCAAAACACTGATAATAAATGTAGATCTGAACATTTTATAGGTATATCTAATTTAAATTTTGAGTCATGATTAATTATGCTAACATTATATTTAAGCAACAATTTAGTAAATATTTTTTCGTACTCATCATTTAATTTATTAATCTCTTTAAATAACTTTCTCTCTTCTTTTGTATCTTCATCTATTAATTTGTTTATTTTATCAGTTTTATTAAATAATTCAGAATATTCAGTCATTATATTTTCTTGATATTTCTTTAACCCCATAGAAACTATTTTGTCTTCAAACTATAAAACTAATAGTAAATAAAATAATTTTTGAATATAAAACTAATATGATTTTTACAATTTTTATACAATTATAGTTAATTTAATTATTAAGTGTTGTATCTTCTTTGTATACTTTTATGATTTCAGTTTTTAAATAAAATATATAGTCATTATACTTTTTGTAATCAGTCATTTGATTCTTTTCAGTAGTTTTACCACACTTTATAATTTTAATAGTAATACTACCTTTTTTACCATTTTTTTTAAAATAAATTTTAAATGGATTAAAAAAGGAAATATTCACATCTGTAATGCCCATTTTTTTTCAAAATTAATAATATTATTATAATCTCTTAATAAACTATAAATTAATTTTTTTTGATGATTATTCTTTGAAAATATATAACATATACCACGTATAATTATTGAAAAAATAAATAATGGATTATATTCTATTACCAAAAAACTAAAAATTATTATTAATAATAAGCATATTATATTATTAATTAAAGGAATATTTTTTGAATAGACAATGTCAAAAATAGTTAAAATAGTAACTATATTTACTATCACAATCATAAATATTCTTGCCACTGGAGGAAAATAAGCTCCTAATCTATACACTTTTCTATTTCCAAATCGATTATGTTTATATTCATATTTAGTTAACTTCATAACTTCTCCTTTTTTAAAAAATAATTAATGTAGTTAATTCTGAAACAAGTTGCGATGTATATTTTTTTGCAAACCATTCAGTTTCTTTAATAGCTTCTTTAAATGCTTTAGCAGTTTTACCATTCTTTTAAAACCCCCAACTTATTTAAAGGATCCTAATAAATAATCCTCCGTTTTAAACATCTGATACATATTATTTAATTATATTACAATTTGATAACAAACTAGTTATTTTCTTTTTTACGTTTTTTGAAGTATTTTATCATTTCAATAACCAATAGCAAAATTATACCTATTATTGCAAGAATTATAGATCTTTTAAGAATCACATAAAAATCTAATGTACCATCATGACATAGAAATTCATATATAGAAAATGATATAATTATACCAATCAAAATCATAACGTTTTTAAATAATTTCATCATTTTTAATAACCTCCTAATAAACTATCCATTCTTCGTATTGTGGTTCCCCAAAAATTGAATTATACGTTGAAATGAGAGATGATCCTATACTTAAAATTGCACCAACTTTTTGATACCGTCTTGTTTCTTTACCTAAATAATTTTTAAATAATGAAAAGGCATCTCCAACTGTTCTATAATCATAAAATACTCCACCTTCACCAGGAATAGTATATTGATATTTTTCACCAATATGCCAAGTGAATTGAGTGGCAACAGTGATTGTTTTTGGAATAGCTTTAGATATATATATTTTTGGTATATTAGCATATAAAGATCTAGTTAAATTAGATGACCAATGATCTCCTTTACTATTACTATACCTTATTTGTGTAGCACAAGCTTGAACCATTCCAAGTAGAGTATTTGCACCATATGTAAACATCATAAGTCCTAAATTGCTTGTCACTCCATTAGGCACGTAAAAACTACCTACAATTAACCATGCAGAAGCCGCAATCATTGCCGCTGATAATAAACCTTCCCATATTCCTGTTCCTACATCACGACCTTGCTGATAAGCTGTTATACCGCCAAAAGTTGCTCCACCAATAAGTAAAATTGCTGTTATTATTAAACCAATTACCCACCAAGCTAAATGGCCACTAGGATCTACGTACATAATAGGATTATTATTACAGTAACAATATAAATTTACACCATTATTAACTTTTGGCGTTAGATACTCAATACTATCTGGAGTTAACCAAATACATAAATTTGGATCATAATATCTAGTTTGACAGTAATATAATCCGCTTTCTGAATCATAGTAATATCCCTTATATCTAAATGGATTGTTATATAAAACAAATCTATCCCTTTCATTTGCAATAGAAATCTCATTAATTTCACAATTTCCCCATGCATCGTATAGGTATTCTCCAATAATTTTACCTTTATACATAACTTTGCTTATATTTCCAAGCGAGTCTTTAATTAATGTAAAATTATATCCATCATATCTAAGTCCACAAATTCCTTCAGCATCATAAAAGTATCTTATTCTCGTATTGATAGTTCCATTATTATCTGCCCAATCTTCACCTAAAATTGTACTATCATTTAAATGATAACTGATATTTTTTATAATAGGTGACATTCCTGTGGCTTCTTCAATAGCCTTCTTTAGTAATGACAATTGTTATAGTACCAAATGTTTTAATTATGTTAAATCCCATGTTATATCTACCTTTACGGCATTGACGATATGTACTTGGTGTAATTCAATTATCTATCAGGTAATTTTCTTTTCTAATTTCATATTCTTTAAAATATACATCAAATAAATCAAAATACGGTTGACTTGATTTATAAACTGATAAATCGAATTGTTTCATAACAACCTCCAAAAATATACAATTATTATATCACATTTTTTATTCTCTGTCTATTTTTGTAGCTATTTGCAAAGTTTTGTTATTTATTTAAGAATTTGTTTTGTGTTTATTATTGATAGATTTAATTCCACCTGCTCCGAAATCTCGCCGACGTTCTCTTCTATATGCTTTTACCTATATTTATTCCTATTTTGGATAAAGAACTGACAAAAGCCTTAAAACCTGCTTAAAAGTTGGCAATGGTACTAATATTCAAATCCCCTTGTTCCTAAAATTTAAAATTAGTTCAACTCCCCGTACATCTCTACACTTTTTAAATAAAAAAAAGCTATTTTCAGCATTCCATCATAGCAAAACTATGATTTTTTGCGAAAATAGCTTATTTTTTAAAAGTCTACAAAAGACTTTTTGACCGACTTTAATGGTAGTCAGCACGGGGTTCGAACCCGCGAATGTCGCCTTGAGAGGGCGATGTGTTAGACCGCTTCACCAGCTGACCATTTAGTTAGGATTAAAATCCTAACTTATTTTTTTTATTACTTCATCTATTCTTCTTGCTACTTCTTTTTCACCTAATATCTTTAATACATAATATGGATTAGGTGTATTTTTTCTAGTTGAGATAGCAATTCGAATCATTTCTGATACATCACCAACATGTCCTGGGTAAGCTTCTTTGTTCTTTTTGTATTCTTTTACATTAGGACAAAAACCACAAACAGTTGTTGTTTTCTTTAGATTTTCAAACCAACCTTCTTCATCATATTCAAGACCCATGTTATTTTTAAAGTTTGTTAATACATTTATAATTTGTTCTTTTGTAAATCTTTCAAAATTAAAAGGTAACTCTACAGTTTCTAATAATTGGTTGTATAAATCTGTATAGAAAAAATTTATAATTGGGTAAATATCTTTGTATGTTACATAATCTTTACGAGGGTTTTCTTTTTCTCTTTCAATATTAATAATTGATTTGAAATAGTTTTCATCACGTTCAATTAATGCTTTTAGATTTTCATCATATTTTGTAGCATAATCATATGCCTTTTTAGTAAATTCATCTTTATTTAATCTTGATAGACGTTCTTTACAGATGTTTTCTACTTTAGCAAGATCAAATAATGCCCCATCAAGAGTCATCTTATCAAATGAAAGTTGGAAACTAAAGATATCTGCATTCATGTTTTGTAAACGCCATTCTTCAAAATTAGAGTTTGCAATTGTGATTAAATATTCTAAAATTCCTTCTACAGGGTAACCGTTTTCTAAGAAGAATGATACTGAAGCTTCAGGATCTTTACGTTTAGAAAGCTTACGTCTACTACCATTATCTAATTTCATAATTACTGGTAAGTGAGCATAATTAGGTCTTTCCCATCCAGCCGCATCAAACAATTCATAGTGAATTGGTAAACTAGGTAACCACTCTTCACCTCTTGTTACATGAGTAGTTCTCATAAAATGATCATCTACTAAATGTGCGAAGTGATATGTTGGAAGGCCATCACTTTTTAGGATGACAATATGTTGATCATTTTGTGCAAGTTCTAGGTTACCTCTTATTAAATCAGTAATTTGAATACGATTTTGGTAATTACCCTTAGATCTAAAACGGATTACGTAAGGTTCACCATTATTGATTTTTTCCATTGCTTCTTTAGGTGTAAGTTTTGAACATTTTGCAAATTCACCATAATAGCCTGGATTTAATTTATTTTTTTCTTGGTATGCACGAAGTTCATTTAATTCTTCACTTGAACAAAAGCAAGGGTAAGCAAAATCACGTTTTACAAATTCTTTGATTACTGTTCGGTAAATCATTTCGCGATCACTTTGTTTATATGGTCCATAATTTCCTTTTTCATAAGTTCCCATATAACCTTCATCTGGTACAATACCAAAAGCCTTTAATTGTCTTAAAAGTTCTTCACCAGAACCTTCAATTTCTCTTTTTGTATCGGTATCTTCTAGTCTTGTAAAGAACACACCATTTGTTTGATTAGGAAATTTCCAAGCAATTAGGGTTGCGAATAAACTTCCTGTGTGTAAGAATCCTGTTGGTGATGGCGCAAATCTTGCAACGATTGCCCCTTCAGGTAAGTTTCTTTTAGGATATCTTTTTTCCAAATCTTCAATAGTTTCAGTTACATCAGGAAAAATAAGTTCTGCTAATTGTTCTAAATCAGTCATAATACACCTCTTATTAAATCTAATATATTATACCACATTATTTGAAATAATGTGGTAAATTTGGTAAATCTATTTATTTTGATTGTATTGGGCTTCATACATCTTGCGATATTTGCCATTTTTATTGTATAACTCCTCATGCGTTCCTTGTTCAACAATTTCACCGTCATCTAAAACAAATATGTTATCAGCATTTCTTATTGTTGATAAGCGATGAGCAACGACAAAGGTTGTTCTACCTACTGCGGTGACCTTTAAAGCATTCTGAATCATAATTTCAGTTTCCGTATCAATGTTTGCGGTGGCCTCATCAAGAATTAAAATAGACGGATTTCTTAATAAAATTCTTGCGAAAGATATTAATTGCTTTTCACCAGTTGAAAGATTTCCTCCAAGATATGCAAGTTCCGTATTTATTCCCTTTGGATAATCATTTACAAATTTTTCAGCACCAATTAGTTTCAATACTTTTTCAACTTCTTCATCTGTAGCCTCAATCCCAAGAGTGATATTAGATTTAATCGTTCCTGAAAAAAGAGCAGGTTCTTGTAATACATAACCAATGTTACTTCTTACTTCTTGCTTTGTATAATTCATAAAATCAATATCATCTATTTTAATAACGCCTTCTTGTAAGTCATAAAAACGTTGTAGAAGTATCATTAATGTAGATTTTCCAGAACCTGTATGACCAACTAAACCAATGAATTGACCTTTTTTAACGTGCATATTTATATCTTTTAAAACTGGTTTTTCATCATAAGCAAAAGTAACATGTTCAAATTTTACATCACCTTCAAATACCGGTCTTTCATTAAATCCTAAATACTTATCTTCTTCTTGGTCTAATAAATCAAATATCCTACTTGAAGCTACAAAGGCATCTTCTAAAGCATTTAAGTCCGCAAATATTTCTCTTATTGGATCAAACACTTTATTAATATAAGTTACGTATAAATATAATGCGCCTGCAGTAATTGCACTTTCTTCATTTAAGAAATTTAAACCAAAGTAATATACGACTAAAGCTAACAATGCATTTTGAATTAGTAATAATAATTCTCCACCAAATAAAGAATTAATCTTTAGGGCTTTCATCTTATTACCATAATTAGTTATTAATAAATTATCGTATTCAGTAGTCATAGCATCTTCTTTATTGAACTGTTGAATAATTTCCATACCATCAACATATTGTGCCATCGCCGCATTTATTACAGAGTTCATTTCTCTAATGCGATGATGATACTTGTTATTAGCTTTACGATATACCGTCATCCAAAGTAAAATAAAAGGTGTAGCAAGTAAAGTTAATAAAGATAATTTAGCATTAACCTTAAATAGGGCAATATAAACCATTATTAAAGATATTGCGGCAGTCATTATTGAAAACATTACTTGGTATAATCCTCTTACGCCTTCTGAGTCACTAGTTATTTTGGTTACTATTTTACCGCTTGGTTCATTTACAAAATATTTCATTGGAAGGCGATTTAGTTTATCAAAAGCATCTTTTCTAATATCTAATGTTAAACGCATTGAAGCAAACAAGAAGAAAACGTGTTGGAAAAATCTAAAGAAAATTATTACCAAAGTAAGTGATCCATAAATAATTAATAATTTAACAATTGGCTTAATACTTGGGTTATAAAAAGCTTTAAGTTCTTCACTTGTTAATTGTTTAGCAAATGTGGTTGTATTATTGGTTAATGTTGCAATATTTGAATCATTATCAATATTTATAATGGCAGTTGTTGTTACATTCCCATCTAATACATAATATTTTTTTTCATAATAAACTATTGAAATAATTTCTTTATCACTTATATCGGTATTTTTATCAATTACAATCTTTTGATAGTTATTACCTTGATAAATCACACCAGCTGTATCAATTTTTTCCCAGGTAGTTTGAACACCAAGTAAGTGATCATCTAACATTTTATTAATTAATTTAGGTTGATATAGTTCTAAAAAAGTATAAGCTATTAAGAATAGTAATGAGCAAATAATCATAAATTTGCTTTTCCAAACATATTTTAATACCCTTTTTAATACTACTTCAGCCGTATAATTTACATATTTGTTTTGAGTTCTAGTCTTACTTTTCATCTTCACTAGCCCCCATTTCTTGAATCACATATTGTTCGTAGTACCATCCCTTTTTAGCCATTAGTTCATTATGTGTACCACGTTCACTAATTTTACCATCTGATAAAACGATGATTTCATCACATGCTTCAACAGCAGTAAGGCGATGAGCAACTATTATGTTGGTTTTTTGATTTCTTATTTCTTTTAAATTAGCGATAATATTTGCCTCAGTTGTACCATCTACAGCGCTTAGCGAATCATCTAAAATTAAAATTGGTGCATCTTTAATTAAAGCTCTAGCAATTGATAATCTTTGTTTTTGACCACCTGATAGAGTCACTCCATATTCACCAACAATTGTTGATAAGCCATTTTCAATAAAATCTAAATCTTTTTCGAAATCAGCCATTTTAATTGCATAATTTAAATCAATGTTGGAATCTTCACCTTTTCCCATTAAAATATTATCTTCAATACTTCGTGCAAAAAGTTCATGTTCTTGAGGAACGTAAGCTACCATTTTTCTTATTGATTCTTTAGTATAGTAATCAATTGGTTCTTCATTTATTAACATTTTATTGGTATCATTGATTGGATATCTTCTAAGTAATTGTTTAACCAAAGTTGATTTTCCTGATCCGGTTTTTCCAACTATGCCTACTGATTTACCTGTTTTAATCGTTAAATCTATGCCTTTTAATATTTCAATATCATCACCCGGATATGTAAAGTGATAATCTTTAAATTCAATAGTTTCAAATTTTTCTAAATCCTTTGCGTCATCTTTATCGATAATTTCGGGTTTAGCATTTAATACTTCCATCACACGCTCTACGCATATCGCACTTTGTGCAAATTGGGCTACTTGATTACCAAGTTGCATCATTGGTCCTGAGAATTGAGCTAATAATAAGCTAAATGAAATTAAATCACCAACTGTCATTTGTTGATTTATTATTAAATAAGCACCATATCCATAAGCTACTAATTGACTGATGTTAGTACAGAATCTAAAGGTTGGCCCAAATGTAGATTGCATTAATACTGATTTTTTTTCAGTATTGTAACAATCAACTGCTGATTTAGTTAACCTTTCATAATCTTGTTTTTCATTTACAAATGCTCTGATTAATTTTACATGTTGTACACTTTCCATTGCAAGATTACTCATAGTACTATTTTTAGTACGTACTAGACGCCAATTTGCGCTAATTTTCGGACGCATTGTTACAACGACAATAAATATAAGGGGTAGGGGTATAATTGAAAATATTGTAAGTAATAAATTATATTTAATCATTGAAACAGCTGACATTACAATGGTTAATATCAAAGTTATTAATCCGAATATCAAATGAGTTGATAAGTTTGCCATTGAGAAAGTATCAGATGTAGCTCTGGTCATCAAATCACCGGGATGATATTCAGTAAAAAATTCTGCATCTTGGCAAAGAATATTTTGCATAAATTGTATCTTAATATGATAGTACAAGCGATGGAACAAATTACCTAATAAAATGCCTCTACTAACACTTACAATAAATTTCATTATCACAATAACCGCAATTGTAATGATAATTGCTAATAATGATTCAACCGTTATTTCACCAAGACCAATTAAGTCCACGGCTTGGCCAATAATTACGGGTTTTTCTACATCACAATATATTATTCCAAGGGTTAATAAAGTTATTAATAGATATTTGTACCAATACTTTTTAATATACCACTTGATAATATGAGGCTTTTTAATATATTTACCTCTTTTTTCTCCTTTAGGAGCATAACTTTTGGACCATTTATGGGCATTAGACAAGTTGTTATTTTGGTTTTCCATCTTCGCTTTCTCCTCTTTTTTGATTTTTTAATTATAGCATACTTTACAAAAGAATTGTCGAAAATTACTTAAAAAAATGTATGTAAACTTTTTCGGTTCTTTATAAAATTGTATGGTTTCTAAA
>ULOK01009271.1_pt1 | contig 13679 bp, 9 predicted proteins | sample 1952501 | NCBI WGS metagenome assembly ULOK01 (sample SAMEA4835601, study PRJEB28245) | human gut metagenome | biome: gut microbiome; material: fecal sample | place: Denmark | collected 2008
TCGAGATTTTTGTCGTAAATGGTCAAATCACCGGCAAGATAATGGGCGTAAAGATACGTACCGTCGCTTGCAAGAGAGGATATTCTTTCCGGGGATGTGAGCGTACGCTCCGTTGCCGTTGAGTTTTTGTCGGTAAGGTCGATTGTAAAGTATTTGCCGTCCGCTTGCAAAAACGCTACGTCCGTGAGAATAAAAAGATTGCTCACTTCTTCAAAATCCACGGCGTAAGCGTATGTGTCCGAAGCGTCGTTGGGGCGTACGAACAGAGTTTTCGCATCCTTGTCGTAGATGATAAGGTAGCCGTCGTTTGCGCTCACCATAGTCGGATTTGCCGATTGAAAATAGTTGTTTGTCGGAAAAACTCTTGTGAAATTGTCGCCTTGTGCGCTTGCGATAGAGGAGTTGCAGTTTGTCAAAGCAAAGGAAAATACCGCCAAGAACGCGGCGAGCAAAACGAGAATTATCAACGAATTTTTTGTGAATTTTACCGACTTTTTCATAAGAATAAGTATAATCAAATTGCAACTTTAAGTCAAGATAATAAGTTTATTGCTTGAAATATTCGTGCGCGTATGATAATATTTTATAAAAGGTATCTATATGGCAAACAAAAAACGTTATTACAACAATCGCTCCAAGAAACAAAATCAAGAGAGCGTCATAGAGCAAACGGCAAAATTCTCGCAAGAGCAACTTGCGCTTTCCACCGAGGATTTGGGTATAAGCGAAGCAACTCGCGAGTTGCTTGCAAAAAATCGCATATTGACCGCCGCGGACCTTGTCAAACGCACCGAAAAAGATATGTATAAGGTGCAAGGTCTCAATAAAAAGATTCTTTTTGAAGTGAAAGACGCACTCAAAGCAAAAGATATGAGCCTGCGTCCCGAACCTCCAAAGCCTAAAACGGACAATGTGCAAAACGCCAAAACTATGCAAAACGCACAAAAAGAGCAGAGTGCGGACGTCAACGGCGATCAGAAACGCAAAAACGATAAAAAGCAAAATTCTCAAAAATCCGAAAAACTCGATCGTCGCACAAACGATGATACAAACGCAAAAGCCGAATGCACGTCGAAATTCGGGCTTTCGGACAGGGCAAGCTCGAAGCCGCAAAACAAGCAAAATCAAAACGTAAAGCAAAACGACAAAAAATCTCAAAAGTCCGAAAAACTCACCGAACCTTTGAAGCAGGGACAATGGCGCAAAGTGCTCAAAGGTGGCAAATGGGGATACTCCGACGGTTTTAAAATCGTCATTCCGACAATGTACGACGAAATTTTTGCGTTCAAAGAAGGGCTTGCGTCCTTCGAAATCGACGAAAAATGCGGCTATATCGACGAGCAAAATAACGTCGTTATACCGCCTGATTACGACACTGCTATGAGCTTTTCCGAAGGTCTTGCAATGGTTTGCAGAGGGGAAAAGTGCGGTTATATCAATAAAAATAACGAAGTTGTCATTCCTTTCGAATTCGATGCGGCAACGCCTTTTGAAAACGGCGAAGCCAAGGTCAAAAAAGACGGAAAATGGGGGACTATCACCACCGAGGGTAAAATTACTTGGATTTAAGTTTTCCTTTTACTCGGTGACGTGAGGAAAATGAGAAAAATCGCGAAAAACACACTAAATACGAGGTCATCCGCATTGCCATTCGTCGTGAGCGCGGTTGTCCTCGTTTTGTTTTTATGCGTTATTTTCGCTCCGTCAACGGCGGACGCTGTATGTCCCGACGGCTACGTGAGTGAAGTTAAGGACAAAAATCTCGATTGGCAAAACGGAAGCTCTAACCTGAATCTCGATTATGTCAAAGCAACCGTTGGGGATTGGATGAAAAACAAACATTACAGTTTTGCCGATCTTGAAAAACATCCCGTCGTAATTGCCGTTATCGACACCGGCATAAACTTCAATCACGAGATTTTCACCGGCAAGTATGACCAAAACGGAGTGAAAACCGACGATGAAGGCGTTGGCGAATACGACGTTTTGTACCGTGACAAAGACGGCAAAGTGATTTCGACAAACACCGCAAGTTCCTCAAAAGACGCAACGGACGATTCAAACAATCGCCACGGCACGCACGTTGCCGGCATAATTGCCACGCTTATTCACGAACTTGATCTTGAAAAATACGTCAAAATCATGCCGATTAAGGCTTCATACAATTCGTGGGGCGAAACAACCTTCAAAAGTACGGCTGTGAGAGCTGCGATTGACTTTGCGATCGAAAACGGCGCAGACGTTATCAATATGTCTATATCCGACAAAGGCGCAGATCCCGGCACAAGTACGGATTTCGATATGGTGACCAAAGAGGATGCTCAAAAAGCCGTTTTCGTTGCGGCGGCAGGCAACAATTCGACCGCATCGTCAACAGTCGGTTCTGCAAAAGGAAAATGGTATTATCCCGCCGCAAACAAGCACGTGATAGGCGTGATGAACTATGCGGAAGAAAATGGCAAAAAATCCCTTGTGTCGTCTTCGAACTTCGGCGACGTCTACGATATTTGTGCTCCCGGCAACGCGATTTTCAGTGCGGACGGAAAAAGCAACGAAAGCTACAAATCCTTGACGGGCACAAGTATGGCAACACCTATCGTAGCATTTGCAAGTGCGCTGATGATTGTCAAGGACCGAGCTTTTTGCTCGGCAACGAACGATTTGCCCAAATCGTATGAAGAGGTTGCCGGATACGTCAAAAGTTCCTTCGACGAGCAAATCGTCAAAACAGTAAAGACTCTTACGAGTTCTCGCAATTTTTCTCTCGGTGTGTTCGACTTTAAATCTCTTTTGAGCGATGAGGTGAAAGCAAGAATCCTTGCCAAAGAGGACGGCGGCAGTCTTGTGCAAAATTTAAATGATGTAAAAAGCGTAATATTGCATCTTGAAATTTTTCCGAGCGTTTATACCGAGCAAGGATCGGTTGAGTGGAAAGTTGACGGAAAGAGCGTTGAAAACCCCTCCGGCGATGAATTCGAGTTTGAATATACTCCCGAAAACAAAATAGGAAACGTAAAGATTTCAGCCGAGTGGACTTGCGAGGAAATAACCGTATATGCCGAGTGTAGCGTTGAAGTGAAGTATCTCGAATACAGCAGCAGCGAAACCGCACAAATCAAAGTTAACGCAGTGTCGGGCGGTATTAATTTGTCGGCAGCGGACGGCGAAACTGCAATTCAGGTCGAAAGCGGAAAAACGATAGAATTTTCAATCGATAAGTCGTTGCTTTCGAGCGTATCTCCGGACACGATAGTTATGTGGTACGTAGACGGCGCGTACGTTGCAAGCGGCGCAAACTTGTCATATAAATTCGAGAGTGAGGGAGTTCATTTCGTAAAGGCAAAAATCGGCGGGTATTTTACGTCCGCAACGACTTTCAAAGTCGTAGAAAACGAGAATGACGATGCTGGAGTGCTTACGATTGCGTCTATTTCGGCAATGTGCGCGCTTGGAGTTTGCCTTGTTTGCGTTGTTGCGACAATCCTTGTCAAGAAGAAGAGAATCGGCAACAACTGACTTGCATACGACAAAATCCTCAAATTCCGTTCAACGAAAAAAAGACTGTTTTCAAACAGTCTTTTAAAATGTTGCGATAAAACGTTTTTTACTTGTTTGCTTTGAGTGCGTCCAAAGCGCGGCAGAGAGTGGATTTCTTTCTTGCAACCGTGTTCTTTTTGTAGATACCGTCCTTGAAAGCGCAGTCGATGACGGAAACGGTTTCGGGAAGGAGTTGTTCTGCAAGAGCGACGTCGCCTGCTTCGATAGCTGCGTTGTATTTTTTGATAGCGGTTTTAACGCGCGCTTTCTTTGCGGTGTTGATTTCGTTTCTCTTATCGGAAGTGATAACTCTCTTTTTTGCTGACTTAATATTTGGCATATTTTTCTCCTCGTACTTTTGTACTGACTAAATATCTTTGACATATTAGCATATTAAAAGCAAAGTTGCAACCGTTTTGAATGGATTTTTTGCGATTATGCACAATAAAGTTATGAATATTTCAAAAAGTTACGGATTTATCACGGATATTGCGCTTGAAAGCGCAGAAGCGACGGGACTGGGGCAAAGCGTCGAAGGGATAGAACTTTCATACGGCATACAAAAACGCACGCTGAGGGTGAAAACGCAGGAAGAGTCAAATCGTATGGGTAGAGAAAGGGGCGTATATATCACTTTCGATTGCAAAGGCAGCGTTTTTACAAACGGGAGCGCGTCTAATTTTTTGACGCGACAAATCGCGCGTTCGCTTACTGAACTTGTGGGAATACTGAAAAAATCCTCACCCGTGCTTGTCGTCGGGCTTGGCAATAGGCATATCGTTGCCGATTCGCTGGGACAAAGAAGCGTGGAAAAAATAAAAGTTTCGAGATTTGTTCAAACCGGCAAAAAACAGAGCGTATGCGCTTTTACAACGGGCGTTTTGGGAATGACGGGTATTCAATCCGCCGAACTCGTTGCAGGGGCAGTCGAGAAAATAAAGCCGTCGTGCGTAATTTTGATAGATTCGCTTGCAACCGGCGCGGTTTCAAGGCTCGGAAAATCTTTTCAAATTTCTAGTTGCGGAATCTCCCCTGGAAGCGGCGTGGGACAGGATAAGGAACGAATAGACAAATCGATCTTGTCAGTGCCGACTTTTTCTATAGGCGTGCCGTTGTTGCTTTCTTTACGTACGGGGATCTATGCGTTTGTAAAGGAGTTTGCAAAAGACGAAAATATGCAAATCAACGAATACGCTTTGCGCCAAAAACTTGCGGATAGTCTGCTTTCTGATTTGATTGTCGCACCGAGAGATATCGACCTTGCGGTGAATGTGGCGTCAAATATAGTTTCGGGGGCTATAAACGATGCATTTAAGCTGTAAAACGGCATTCTAATGCGGTTATTTATTTTCAAACGCGAAGCAAAGAAAGTATTTTTTTATATTTGTTTTCTTCGTTTCCGCCCGTAAACTTAAACGCAACGTTGCTTTGCGCCGCCGTCGGAGCAACAAATTTTTCAAGTTCGCCAACAAGACAATCGTTACCGTCGCAAAAGTCGACGTCACCCAGAATCGTCGAAATTTCTTTTTTGCAATACGGGTAGTGGGAGCAACCCAGTATTACTTTTTTGACTCCTTTGAATTTGAATAGTCTGCAAGCCAAATACGGAAGCAATGCGTTCATGCTCAAAGAATCCTTTTTGCAGTTTATAGACGCCTGGACTTCTATCATGGAAGCAAGATCTCTCGTGTCTGCCGTTTCGATTTTGCCTGTGTCGGTATGCTCGAGTGTAAACTCTGTTGCAAGCAACAAACAATCCGTAGTGTCATGCGGAATTTTTGGCAGCAGCTTAAACACGTCTTTTTCTTTGTACACAGTTGAGGCGGTGTTGCATGCCAAAACCACATAGTCGGAGTTGTTTTTTAGTTTGCAAACGCCATCGTAGACAATGTTTTCAAGCTGTTTTTCGTCTTTGTTCCCAAACGGATGAGAGGCGTTGTCTGCAAGGTAATAAAAATCGTTGCCCGCAAATTTTTCAAGCAGAATTTTTAGGGTAGTCAGTCCGCCTATGCCGCTGTCATACACTCCGATTGTTGCCATACCGATTATATATGACAATACGCCGATTTTTGTTCTTTTATAAAGATAAATGCTTTTTCTCAATTGAGCAAATCGGCAATCTAAACGGGTTAATTTGAGGCGATAGCAAACGACGACTTTTAGCATCAAAAAATTTTTCCGTATTCTAATCGACTTTATCGTCCAATATGGTTTTTATTGCGCTATCTGGGCAAAAAATATAGTTGAAAATATACAATATTTATTATATAATTGTACTATCCACTTCAAAAGAGGTAAATTATGAAGATTTTTGATACCGACTCAATCCGCAACGTGGCTCTCATCGGCCACTCCGGCGAGGGCAAAACGTCCCTCGCAGAAGCTATGATGTTCGAAGCCAAGACTATTGACCGTTTAGGCAAAGTCGACGACGGTTCATCTACAATGGACTATGACGACGAAGAAATCAAACGCAAAATATCAATTTCATTGTCGCTTGGCTATGCAATTTATCGCAACACCAAAATCAATATTCTCGACGCTCCCGGTTTCTTCGACTTCGAAGGCGAAATGATCGCGGCTCTTCATGCGGCAGACAGCGCGGTTGTCGTCACAAGTGCAACCGGCTCTATCACCGTCGGCACGGAGAAAGCTCTCGAACTTTGCCAAGAAAAGAAAGTCGCGGCTCTCATTTTCGTCAACGCGGTTGACAAAGACAACAGTGACTTTATGGGCACTGCAAGAGCGATTATGGCAAAGTATAAAAGCGTCATCCCCATCGAGCTTCCCATTATGGAAGGCGGCAAGATGGTCGGTTGCGTAGACGTTCTCACCGGCAAGGCATTCGATTTGCAAGGCAAAGAAATCGCAACTCCGCAAAATTTGCAAGGCGAAGTCGAAGATTTCAACGGCAAACTTATGGAACTCATTGCCGAAACCGACGAAGAGTTGATGATGAAGTTTTTTGACGGCGAAGCATTCACCGAAGAGGAAATTCAAAAAGGTTTGCATGCCGCAATTGCCGACGATATTTTCGTTCCGCTCGTTGCAGGAAATGCTCAAACTTCCAAAGGCGTCAAACGCCTTATGGACAAACTTGTCGATCTTATGCCGCATCCGCAAAGAGCGCACAAGATCAAAGCAATCGTCGACGGCAAGGAAACCGAAGTCGGCGTCGATCCGTCCGCTCCGTTCTGTGCGCAAGTCATCAAATCCGTTGTAGACCCGTACGTCGGAAAACTCCTTATTTTCAAGGTTCTCGGCGGCAAACTTTCAAGCGGTGACAACGTATTCAACGCAAGCGTGGAAAAACCCGAAAAAATCGGCACGCTTTACGTGCTCAAAGGCAAAAAGCAAGAGCCCGTCGATTGCCTCAACGCAGGCGATATCGGCGCTGTCGCAAAACTCGTTTACACCAACACCAACGACACTCTCGTTGCTTCTGCCGACAGCAAGATCGAATTTGAGAAAATCGAATTCCCCAAGCCCGTCATATCCTACGCTGTCAAGGCTCTTAAAGACGAAGAAAAAGCCATTCAAGGCCTTATCAAAATGCAGGAAGAAGACGCGACATTCAAAGTCGAAAAGAACATCGAAACAGGCGACGTCCTCATCAGCGGTCTGGGTGAAGCGCAACTTGACATCATGTGCAAACGCGTCAAATCGAAACTAGGCATCGACATCACGTGGCAAGAACCCAGAGTCGCATATCGTGAAACCATCCGCAAGACTTCTCAGGCGGAAGGCAAACACAAAAAGCAATCGGGCGGTGCAGGTCAATACGGCGACGTGTTCATCAAGTACGAGCCGGGCGCGGAAGACGGACAATTCGAGTTTGTCGACGCAGTTGTCGGCGGTGCGGTTCCTCGTCAATTTATTCCTGCAGTCGAAAAAGGTTTGCGCGAAGCAATCAAACACGGCGTTCTCGCAGGATATCCTCTCGTCAACCTTAAAGCTACGCTTTACGACGGAAAATATCACCCCGTCGACAGCAAGGAAATCGCATTCGTCACTGCGGCAAAACTTTCTTATGCAGACGGTATCGCAGCGGCAGGTCCGTGCTTCCTTGAACCTATCGTCGAAGCAAAAGTCATCGTCCCCGACGAGTATCTGGGCGATATCCTCGGCGATATGAACAAACGTCGCGGTCGTATTCTCGGCACGGATATGGCAAACGGCAAACAAATCATCACCGCAGAAGTTCCGCAAGCCGAAATGTTCCGCTATGCAACCGATCTTCGCTCCATGACTCAAGGTCGCGGCAGATTCGAAATGCACGTCGTGCGCTACGAAGAAGTGCCTGCAATGAACAACGACAAGATTATTGCGGATGCCAAGAAACGCGAAGAAGAATCCGCAAAGAAATGACGCCGCTATTTAGCGAATAACTGTGTCAGAGCCTGCTCCATAAACAGTCATGTACAACGAGTACACTCCTGTCTATGTGGCAGGCTCTTCCTTGTTCTTCATCTAAATATCGGCGTCATTTCATCAAATATATATCCCAATCGGTGCGCTCTTCATCTAAATATCTAGATTTGAGTTATGCCTTGAATGAGTGTGATTTCTTCCCCTACAATAGTTGAGCGGCGTGTACTCTAAATTAGATGCGCCCCCTCTCTCCCTAACGGGCTTTTCTCCCGCCACTCAAATAATGGCAATTCTCTACAAGATTATTCGTCGTTCGCGGGGGAGACAGTCGGCACTCGCATAGATAAGGGCATTTCTCACATTATGCCACCGTCCTTTGTGCGCCGGCTACGCAACAACACGGCGCAGTCGGACGGTACAACCGTCAAGCTCGGCGCTCATATTCTCGCCGCCTTGCGGCTCGCACTTGGAATAGGCAGATTGAGCGAATAAGTACGCTCCTGTTTATGTTGCAGGCTCTTCCTTGTTTTTCATTAAAATTTCGGCGTCATTTCATCAAATAGGTATTCATCTCATTGAATTTTTTTGGGACAAAAAATCCACCGATCAAAGTGTCGGTGGATTTTGTACAAAAAAACTGTGCACCGTCTTCGATAATCGATACCGAAGCGGAAACGGTGTAGGTGACTCCTCCAAAGTTTCCCCGTGGCACACGCCAACGCCTGTTTAGTGCTGCTGCGGTCAAGCTCTGACACGGTTCGCAGTATGACATTGCACGGGACCTTGCTATCAACATTCCTTGCACCGTGCAGCCAACCATATCAAAGACCTCGGACGGCGTTCGACACTACTATTGCGGATTGTAGTTTACAGGGCACCGCAAGCTCCCCGTCTAGCACAGTGTGATTATTATAGCATTAAGATTTGATTTTTGCAACAATAATATTTATTGAATTTCCTATGAAAAATCGCCGCACGTATTTTTAGGATTATCTTGTCAAAAACCGTCGGCACATAAGAAAAAATCGCCGATATTCGACGATTTTTTAAGTTAAAATTGTTATTTCCGATTATTTTATATCGCGTTTTTTAAACGTAAAATAGCCAATAAGCGTGCTTATCACGGTATAAACGACGGGCATAACGGTTGCCGCAACGATTTGTTCATTCGCCAGTTTTTCTGCGGTCGTCGCGATACCCATTTGTTGCAATGGAAGGAATATTGTCCAATCGAGTTTCGTTCCGGTGACGTCGTTTGTGGCAATGACGGTTGAGATGACGCTCACGACTACGCTCAAAAGCAAGTATGTCGCAATACATGTTGCAATAGACGTTCCCGTGGATCTGCAAAGGAAATTCACCATCACAAAAATTGACACGCTTGCCACGCCGGCAAGGAATTGAAGTGCAAAGTTGCGCATGAGTATGCCGAATTTTGCGCTTGTAAAACCGCCCGGACTACCGCTGATTGCGTAAAAGATTCCGCTCACAACAAGCGCAAAGCACATGTAAAAGAAGAGCAGGCACACCATTGACAACCATTTCGAGAAGTAGGTGTCCGCTCGCTTTGCACCCCGTGCCGTTGTCAGCGCAACGTATCCGTTTGAAAAGTCTTTGCCGATAAATATACATGCGACGATTGCGATCAAAAATTCTATGCAAGCAATCGATGACGAACCATATAGCAGATTTACTATCAACAAATCGAAAATCTGCATTGTGCCGTCTGCATCCGGAGCTTGTTCGGGGGGAGTGTTTTCGATTATCTTCATTCCGATCCAATAGACGGCAAAGGTCAAAAAGATAGCCAAAAACATAATTATAAGCGAAACCCAAACGCTTTTGAGTTTTCTCATTCTGTAAACGTCACTCGTGAAAGCCAAAGAGAATGAATTATTGTTCATTTTTGATACCTCCCATAAGCGAAATAAACGTGGATTCGAGATCGCCCTGACACTCGGATATGCTCAAAACCGAAACGTTTGCGTCGGAAAACATTTTTGCAACGGTCGGGACGTCTTTAGACAAGTCGTAAAGCGCAAGAGTGTTGTAGGGGAGTATCTCGAAGTCGTGTGCGTGATAGTTTTCCACAACCACGTTAAGCGCGATTTTCAAATCGTCCACCACGACTTTGATATAAGGTCTGCAAAGTTCTTCGAGATCGCTTTGACGCAATTCCTTGACGAGTTTTCCGCCTTCGATGATGCCGTAGCAAGTTGCGAGTTTTTGAAGTTCTGCAAGCAAATGCGACGAAATGAGGATGGTAACGCCGTCGCGATTCAATCTTTGCAAAAGTTCTCTTACCTCGAAAATTCCGGTGGGATCGAGTCCGTTTACGGGTTCGTCCAAAATGAGTATGCTCGGATCACCTATTAGAGCAATAGCGATTGCAAGGCGTTGTTTCATACCCAGGGAATAGTTTTTGACTTTTGTCGGGTTGTTTGGATCAAGACCGACTTTATGCAAAATGTCTTTCAGCTTTTCTTCGTTGGTAACTCCGATTGCGTAGCCCATAGACTTCATGTTTTCTATTGCCGTGAGGTGAGTGGAAAGAGCGGGGGAGTCAATGATAGAACCGATTTTTCTGCGCTCGTATGCAAGAGCGTCGGCGGTCGTTGCGCCGTTGATTTTGACTTCGCCGCTCGTTTGAGTCGCAAGCCCCGAAAGTATGCGGATGAGCGTAGTTTTTCCTGCTCCGTTTCTTCCGACCAATCCGTATATGTCGCCTTCGCGCACGGTCAGATTTACGTCGTCCAATACGACTTTGTTCTTCCCGTACTTCTTTGTCAAATGTGACGTTTCGAATACGTTCATAACAAAATTATTACTCCTTTTATTTTGATAGTTCGATTATACCACAAAATACACACGTGTCCATTTATTTCAATTTAAAGGCAAATATTAATTCGTATTTAATGTTTGTCTTGCTATATACACGTATCGTGTATCAACTAACTACAATACGATAAGTGTACAAAGATACATAAAAAACCGCTAAAACTGGCTTGTTTTAATAAAAAATCGTAAAAAAATACATTTTCCAAACACATATCGTGTTATTGATTGATTTTTAAAACATAAAAATCTTAAAAGAAAAAGCACGCTGAAGCGTGCCATGTGGAGCGGGCGATGAGAATCGAACTCACGACTAAAGCTTGGGAAGCTTTCGTTTTGCCATTAAACTACGCCCGCAAAACGATTACTTTTTGATTGTATCACGCACAAAGATTTTGTCAAACATTTTATCGAGTTTGACTCAATCGGTTGCATTTTGCGACCTAACAAAGTATAATAAAAATCTATTAGAAAAATACATTAGAGGACAATATGTACAAACCCGTTGAAACAAATTTGAATTTCGTCGACCGCGAAAAAGAAGTTCTCGCTTTTTGGAAAGAAGAGAACATTTTCGAAAAGAGCGTAAAGAAAAACGAAGGCAATCCCGAATTTAGTTTTTATGACGGACCACCGACCGCAAACGGAAAACCGCACATCGGTCACATCCTCACCCGTGTCATGAAGGACATTATCCCTCGTTACAAAACCATGAAGGGATATCACGTCTTGCGCAAAGCGGGCTGGGATACTCACGGTTTGCCCGTCGAACTTGAAGTCGAAAAACAACTCGGCATTGACGGCAAGCAAGAAATCGAAAAATACGGCATCGAGCCTTTTATCAAAAAGTGCAAGGAGTCCGTTTGGAAATACACCGACGAGTGGCAAAAGATGTCCGATCGCATCGGCTACTGGGCGGACATGAAAAACCCGTATATCACCTACGACAACAATTACATCGAGTCGGTGTGGTGGGCAATCAAACAGATGGCAGACAAGGGGCTTATCTACAAGGGCTACAAAATCGTGCCTTATTGCCCTCGTTGCGGAACCGCGCTCTCTTCGCACGAAGTCGCGCAAGGCTACAAAGACGTCGAGGAAACTTCCGTATTTGTCAAATTCAAGCTTAAAGGCGTCGACAACACCTATTTTCTTGCCTGGACGACGACTCCTTGGACGCTCCCGTCCAACGTCGCGCTTTGCATGAACGCAAAAGAGGACTACACCAAAATTCAAGTCGGCGATGAGTTCTATGTTCTTGCCGACGCGCTTATTCCGTCCCTTTTCAAAGACGAAGCGGAATACGTCAAGATTGACACCAAGAAGGGCAGCGAGTACGAATACGTCGAATACGAACCGCTTTTCGACTACGAAACCGGTGCAAAGGAAAAGGGTTATTACGTCACAAACGACTCTTACGTTACTCTCACCGACGGCACGGGTATAGTCCATATCGCGCCCGCATTCGGCGAGGACGACAGCAAAGTCGGCAAAAAATACAATCTTCCTTTCGTGCAAATGGTTGACGACAGAGGCAGATTTAAAGACGCCGTTTACGATTTTAAAGGATTGTTCTGCAAAGACGCCGACAAATATATCATCGAGAAACTTAAAGGCGAAAACAAACTTTTCAAAACTTTGAAGTTCACTCACAGTTATCCGTTCTGTTGGAGATGCGACACTCCGCTTCTTTACTATGCACGTTCGAGCTGGTTTGTGAAGATGACTGCTGTCAAGGAGCAACTTCTTGCTTCCAACGATTCGGTCAACTGGATGCCCGACACCATCAAAAAGGGCAGAATGGGCAATTTCCTTGAAAACGTCATCGACTGGGGCATTTCTCGCGAAAGGTATTGGGGCACACCGCTTCCTATCTGGGTGTGCAACAAGTGCGGAAAAGTGCATGTAATCGGCTCGAGAGAAGAATTGCGTGAAAAAGCTCATCTCGACCACGACGTCGAATTGCATCGTCCATACATCGACGACGTAAAGTGGGAGTGCGAGTGCGGCGGCGAAATGGTGCGTACGCCCGAAGTTTTGGACTGCTGGTTCGATTCCGGTTCCATGCCTTTTGCTCAATGGCATTATCCGTTTGAAAACAAGGAAGTTTTCGAAAAAGTTTTTCCTGCGGACTTCATTTCCGAGGCTGTCGACCAAACGAGAGGCTGGTTCTACACGCTTTTGGCGGTCAGCACGGTGCTTTTCGGACGCGCGCCCTTCAAAAACTGCATAGTTTTGGGACACGTCAACGACAAGGACGGTATCAAGATGTCCAAACACAAGGGCAACGTCGTCGATCCGTGGACGGTTCTCGACAAACAAGGCGCAGACGCAACCAGATGGTATTTCTACACCACCAGCGCGCCGTGGCTTCCTTCCAGATTCCATGCGGACGCCGTGAGCGAATCTCAACGCAAGTTCATGGGCACGCTTTGGAACACCTATGCGTTTTTCGTCCTCTATGCCGAAATCGACAAATTCAATCCCACGGAGCATAGGCTCGAAGATCAAAAGCTCACCATCATGGACAGATGGATTTTGTCTTGCCTCAACTCTCTTATCAAGACGGTTGACGATGGGCTGGATCAATACAAGATCACCGAAACTTCGCGTGCGATAGGCGAGTTTGTGGACAATCTTTCCAACTGGTACGTGCGTCGTTCACGCGAGCGTTTCTGGGGCAGCGAGATGTCAAAGAGCAAAGAAGCGGCATACACAACGCTTTACACCGTTCTTTCCACGCTCTCCAAGATTCTTGCACCTTACACGCCGTTTATGGCAGAGAGTATGTATCGCAACCTAGTTTGCAACTTTGACAAAGACGCTCCCGAAAGCGTGCATCTTTGCTCATTCCCGGTTGCTGACGAAAGATATATCGACAAAAACCTCGAAGACGGCATGGGCGACGTGCTCAAACTAGTCGTGCTCGGAAGAGC
>ULOK01009437.1_pt1 | contig 13658 bp, 8 predicted proteins | sample 1952501 | NCBI WGS metagenome assembly ULOK01 (sample SAMEA4835601, study PRJEB28245) | human gut metagenome | biome: gut microbiome; material: fecal sample | place: Denmark | collected 2008
ACGGACAAAATCGACTTTTCCGTATCCTAATAATTCCACCTTACGAATCTTTCCTTCATAAAGTTTACTGTCTGCAGCCAGTGACTTGATGTTTACCTTTCCGTCTGCCGGCCATGCCAGCACAGTAGCATACAAATATTTCGGAGTCTGTGTGAAACGGATTTCCTTTGCTCCTGCCTGACTGTAAGAACCTTCATTGAATCCCTGAGCATTGAGCGGAATATCTTCTTCCGCAATCGGACCTTCCCCGAACACAACCCACGGACGAGTATCATAAATAGCTTCCTTGTTAATGTTCATCCATGCCCCAAATTCATTCAGGATTTTCTCTTCTTTTTCATCGAAAGTTCCATCTGCACGCAGAGGTACGCTCAGCAACAGATTTCCATTCTTGCTCACAATGTCTACCAACAGTTTAGCTACGTATGCCGCTGATTTATATTCGTTTTCCTCGTAAATAGACGTATTGTAATGCCATCCGCCAATACAGGAACATGACTGCCACGGCTGATCGATAATTTTATTGGGAGCACCGCGCTCTACGTCCCACACCAGTGCTTTTCGCTGATTTTCATCGAGAATCTTACCAAACATCACCGCTTCCAGTTTCCCTTTGTGAGTAGCCATATTGTGGTTGTAGAAATGAGCTGCAATCTTCAATCCCGCGTCACTCACCGGATAGAAAGGTGCTACTGTCACATCAAAATACAGCAAATCGGGGTTATAGCGATTGATTACATCGAGTGTACGGTTATAGAAGTTTGTACAATATTCCTGGCTCGGCACACAAACTCCATTGCCCCATGCCCACTGACGGTGAATCATTCCGTTGTCCCAGCTATTCTCACTCAATGGATGGTTCTGTGCATACAAATCCTGCGGATCGTATCCTTCCCACCATTTTCCTTTTCCGTCTGCTTTGGTCAGTTTTCCATCGTATGGAATTCCTTTCTTCGGACCTTTCGTATCATGACGCTGAGAAGGCTCATACCAGCTCCACGCATGGTCGGCATGTAAGCTGACTCCAAAATACAGTCCGTATTTTCTTGCCGCTTTCTCCCATCCGGCCAGAATATCTTTCTTCGGCCCCATATTCACTGAATTCCAGGGCTGATACTTACTGTCCCACAAGTCCATGTTGTCATGATGATTACCTAAAGCAAAAAAGTACTGGGCACCTATTTTCTTATAAAAGGCTACCAGCTTGTCCGGGTCCCAGTTTTCCGCCTTCCACAAGGGAATAATATCCTTGAAACCCACTTCCGACGGGTGTCCGTAGTGTTTTACATGATATTCATATTCACGAGTACCCTCCATGTACATGGAACGAGCCATCCAGTCGCCTGAACCTTCCACACACTGCGGCCCCCAATGGGCCCATATACCAAATTTCACGTTACGGAACCATTCCGGCACCTGATAGTTTTCCAATGAACTCCATGTGGGTTCGAACTTTCCTTTCATCATCGGTTCATCCTGCTCCGATACCGGTACCTGATAAGTCTGTGCCGACAATCCGGCCATGGATAAAAATAAAGAAGCGAATATAAGTTTTGCTTTCATAAGTATTATTCTGATTGTGTTTTACAAAAACAAATGTACGGAGAAGTTTAAACAAGGAATAGGATTAAACTGAGCGTTTATAGGTCAATATCGACGAAACAAAAGATTTCAATAAGATTCAATGTGACTATATCGATTTTTATTGACAAATATCGATTATTAAAGGAGTCATTCGGAAAAGAAAAAATAATCATGTAATTTTAGGGCGAAAAAGAATTGCTTATGAACTTGCAAGTAGAACAAATGCATCCACTCGTCCTGAATGTGGGACTGGCTATACATAATGCCGACTGGAATTGGAAAAACGTAAACAGTCCGTTTACACGTTTATATTATATCACAGAAGGTACTGCACAAATAGAATTACCCGACGGAATACATACTCTATATCCGCATCACATGTATTTTATTCCATCATTTACAGTACACACCAATATCTGCGATTCACATTTTGAGCACTACTACTTACATATTTATGAAGATCACTACTCAGAAGACGACTGGTTGGAACACTGGAAGTTCCCGTTGGAAATAGAGGCAAGTCCACTTGATTTATCTCTTTTCCAACGTTTATGTGAAATTAATCCACACATGAATCTTCAGAAGTCAGACCCGACAACCTATGACAACAATCCTACACTCATGAGAAATCTACTTAGAAACAGGCAACGAGCCTTCTGTGACAAAGTAGAATCAAGAGGCATTGTACTGCAACTATTGTCACATTTCCTAAAATATGCCCAGCCTAAAAATGAAATGGAAGACAACCGAATTGCCAAAGCCGTACGGTATATTCACAAACACATTTCGGAAGAAATTGAATTAGAAAAGCTCGCGGAAATCTCTTGTCTTTCCAAAGACCACTTTATCCGGCTTTTCAAAAAAGGAATGGGCACAACTCCGTTACAATATGTCAATCAAAAAAAGATAGAAAAAGCTCAGTTGCTTTTACTTACAGAAGAACTCGCTGTAAAAGAAATTGCATTTCGACTGGCATTTGAGGATTATTCTTATTTCAACCGGCTGTTCAAAAAAGTCACAGGTATGACTCCACAAGAATATCGCCGGTTATACTCACACTAGTCATTATAATCACATTTTCCGAAAAGACTTTTATATAACTGCTAGATGATAAACATATACTCTCAAAGCACTTTCTACGTTTCTCTCCCATAAGCCATACGGTTCACATCCGGGAAACCTACATTTCCGGAACTTAAAACATATAGTTCCCGGCAAGAAAACATAAAAGAATGCCTGACGTTATTTTCATAGCGTACAGGCATTCTTCACAATAAATCATCTAATAGACTAGTTTTTCATTTGAACCTTCATCACAAATCCTCCACGCGGCAGACAGTCCACCTCATGTATAACTTTCTTCAAGCCAGAGAGCATCTGTATATCAAACTGATTACGTTCTTTTCCATCGGCATACAAAGTGATTTCTTTAACGGGTTCCTGAATAAAACTCAAATCCGCAGCAAGCGATTTCTTCTCGTTCGTTCCGTTCAGGCCGGCAATATACCAGCAATCACCACTTTTCCGGGCAAGCACTACATAGCTGGAAGGATAACCGCTTAGCAATTTCGTATCGTCCCAAACGGTAGGAAGCGAAGAGATAAACGAACGTATTTCAGCAGGTTGGGCATGGTATCCTTCGGGGCGGTCGGCCAAATGCTGCAAGGCAGATTCAAAAGCAACCAGCAGAGCCAGTTCATGCCCGTTCGAAGTGATATGTGGATGCTGAGAGTCTGTAAAAGTACAAGGAGTATAGTCCATCGGGCCCACTACATTACGCGTAAAAGGCAGTGTACAGTTATGCCATGCCGCACTGTCGGTCAATGTCTCCTTATTATTATACCATTCAGCTCCATATACTCCTTCTACTGACATTATATGAGGATAAGTGCGCTGCCAGCCTCGCGGAATAGGAGCTCCATGAAAGTTTACCATCAAATGATATTTAGCCGCATCCTCCAGAATGTCCACAAAATAATTCATCGTAGATATGCTGTCCTGACTGAAGAAATCTACTTTTATTCCTTTCACACCCATGGACTCAAGCCAGGCAAATTCTTTCTGACGCATTTCCGGCTTGTTCAAACGATACAAAGGACTGAACGCACACCACGCGGTGGAAGAATTATACCATAACAAAGGAGCAATATTCTTCTGTTTTGCATAAGCCAAGGCATCTTCCACATTGCCGCCGTTCCCCATTTCGTCCCATTCCGCATCAATCAACATGTAAGGAAGATGAAAATCTGCCGCAAAATCAATATACTTCTTTATCAGCTGATAATCTCTTGAACCGTGATTGTAAGCCCAGTAAATCCATGAAACGACTCCCGGCTTAATCCAGGAAACATCGCTCAGACGACATGGTTCACTGACATCTGTCACCAAGGTAGACTCTACCACATCGGCCAAAGAACCGATAATGGCCACGCGCCAAGGCGAACACCATCTGCCGGAAATGCTAGTCGGCTCTGCCATCTCTACTTTATAGCTCGATGCACTGGAGGTATTGTTCAACCAGGAACCACAGTTACCTTTCGCCACATTTGCTTCTGAGATAAGGGTAAAAACAGAATCTGCCACTTCAAACAATGCCGGGAATCCCCATTGTCCTGTAGTATATCCCTGCACACGTCCTTTATTTTTCAGATAGAAGTCTTCATAGGCTTGATTCAGTTTCTGTGTCCACCGGGTAATTCCTTCCTGAAAGACAAAAGCTGTATTTTCATCGGTCACACATATCTCTTTTGCCAACTGAGGAAACACATAACGAAAAGCGACACCGTCATCATACACCCGAAGTTCCAAATCCAGCGATACGTTCTGGCCGCTCTTGAAATGAAATACCTGCTGGTTTCCCTCATTCGTGCAATGACGGCGTTTACCCGTTATCATGGTATAATCCTCACGTATAGGAGTCACGGCGGAAGAAGACACATAATTAAATTCGTCTCCGGATGTAAGCTGAAGTTGAAGTCCTATATTCTTTAACTGAACTACCGGAACCGAAGCATCTCCTTTTTTATAAATCACACGCAATCCTTTCGCCGGATGATCCCAGCTCACTCCTATTTTCTTATTAGGAGAGTATAAATCATTACCTGCTTGCACTGTCATACCGAAAAAGAATACACATACTACTAAAAGAAGGCATGCTTTCCATGAATTAGAAATTAATTGTCTGTACATAATTGTTTATTCGTTTTTATTGGATGACAAAATTATCCGTTCTTTCAGGAAACAAATTGCATAAAACCGTTTTATACAGGACAATATCGATATACAAAGGGGACATAAACAAATTTTACCCCTAAAAAGTTCTTATTATATGCTGAAAAAGCGACTTTTTGCACAGTCTTGTGCCCTTTAACAAAACAGGACAATATGCAACAGAGCTTGATAAAGAGGAGATAACAATATAATTTTATATAAAACTTCCCCTAAAAGAGAGGAATCGAGGAAAAACTTTCTACTTTTGCAACTTGTAATTAAAAGAACTCATTTGCAGATGAAAATAAAGTTTTTGCCATTGATTGCAGTACTCTTTGCTGCAACATCTATAATGACATCGTGTTTGGATAATGATGTAGAACAGATTACGTATACATCTGAAACCAGTATTACGGGATTCTCTCTAGGGACATTGAATATCGATCGTATAGGAAAAGACAAAAATGGTTTAGATAGTCATTATGTAGATACACTTGATTGTTCTAACTATCCATTCACCATTGACCAAATCAATAGAATCATCACAAATAAAGACTCACTCCCCGTAGGGACCTACATAGATAAGGTTATCACCAACATCACATATGACGCGGGAGTATTGGCATACAAACCCAAAGGATCAGATCATGATACCATCTGGACATCAACTGACTCTATCGACTTTACTGAGCCTGTGGAATTTAAAGTGTATGCATACAGTGGTGTAGAGGGAAAGCCTTATAAAGTTACCATCAACGTACATAAACAAGAACCGGACACGATTTCATGGAAAAAATTTGACACCCAACTATTCAAAGCCGGAAGTTTGAGTGAACAGAAAGCAGTATATGCCAACGGAAAGGTATATGTTTTCGGAAAGAATGGAAACGGTACTCATATTGAATACTCGGATGTAGCAAATGACAATCCTAGTCCTTGGGTACCTGTTACAGACAATATACCTTCAAACATTGATACTTATTCTGCTACCGCATGGGCAGGCAACATCTATTTCCTGGCAGGGACTAATAGCAAACAGCTCTACAAATTAGATGTAACTACTGACAATAATGAGATTAGTCATGTAGGGCTAAACACAGACACTTTTGAAAAGCTAATAGGTGGAAATGATGTAAAAAATGAGCTTTACGCTGTGAAAGAGAATAAAAGTTGTAAATTTAATGGAACCACCTGGGAAGAAACTGGTGCAAATCCATTTAGTAATCTTCAAGGAAATTATCCGATATTTACTAATACAATCCAAGCTTCTTATAACTCTAAGATAACTACTACAATAGCACTTTGCAATAGTTCCAAAGCAGCTAATGACACCGTGCTTGTATTCAGTTATATGTCAAATGAAGCAAATAAAGGGGAATGGGTATCAAGAGCCCAAAACCTTCCGCTTCCTAATTTGGAAAATATCACCATGATTTACTATGACGGAAAGTTGTATGCTTTCGGTGGTGGTTACGGAGAAATCAAGCCTTTCAGCCAGTTCTATTGCTCTACCGACAACGGACTTTGCTGGAGACCTGTAACTGAATGTATGGCCTTCCCTGCAGAAGTTCCTGACCCAGAAAAACCTAATAAAGAGTATATTAACTTCCCTAATTTATACGACACACACCACGGTAATTACTCATGTGCCGTAACTCCCAAATTGGAGAACGAAACATACAGAGGTAATTTTATCTGGATTGTGTGGGAAGATGGAAGCATCTGCAGAGGACGTATCAACCGATTGGGATTTACTCCTAAATGGTAATCTAAGAACCCTGAAAAACAACAAGCCATGCTATATAAAGACCAAATAGACAAAAATCGGATACCGGCACACATTGCCATCATTATGGATGGTAACGGACGCTGGGCCAAACAGCAGGGACACGCCCGTACTTTCGGACACCAGGCTGGCGCTGAGACCGTACATGTCATTGCGGAAGAAGCCGCACGGTTAGGCGTGAAATATCTGACTCTTTATACATTCTCTACTGAAAACTGGAATCGTCCGGTAGACGAAGTAGCCGCCTTGATGAGTTTGCTCATGGACTCCATTGAAGAAGAAACCTTCATGAAGAACAACATCAGCTTCCGCATCATCGGTGAAACAGAAAAATTGCCGGAAAACGTACTTGCACGACTGAACAAGTGTATCGAACGTACATCAAAGAACACAGGAATGTGTCTGACATTAGCATTAAGCTATTCTTCTAAATGGGAAATCACGGAGGCTGTCAAAAAAATTGCCCGTGAAGTGAAGGAAGGAACCCTTTCTCTCGAAGAAATTACGGACCAGACCATCGACCGATGCCTGGCTACTCATTATATGCCCGACCCGGACTTGTTAATCAGAACAGGCGGTGAAATCCGTCTGAGCAACTACCTGCTTTGGCAATGCGCCTACGCGGAACTGTATTTCTGTGACACTTTCTGGCCGGACTTCAAGGCCGAAGAATTGTGTAAGGCTATTTGTGACTTTCAAAAAAGAGAACGCCGATTCGGCAAAACCAGTGAACAAATTTAACAAAGAACAATGCAAAACCGTTTTTCACTTCTTCTATTGATTGCTGCATGTCTTTCATCTGCTCCAATGGGGGGATATGCACAGGACAATAATACAACTGAACAAAGCGATAAGCCAGTTATCCTTTACAACGGAACACCTAAAAAATATGAAATCGCCGACATCAAGGTCAGCGGAGTAAAGAACTATGAGGATTATGTCCTGATAGGTATTTCCGGCTTGGCTGTCGGACAAACTATTACCGTACCGGGAGATGACATCACTTCGGCCGTAAAAAGATACTGGCGTCATGGCTTGTTCTCTGACGTGAAAATCACCGCAGATAAGATTGTAGATAATAAAATCTACCTGTCTATCCAGCTGACACAGCGTCCACGTATTACCGACATCGTAATTCACGGTGTGAAGAAAAGTGAACGTGAAGATTTGCAGGCTAAACTGGGTATGGCAAAAGGTACACAGGTTACACCGAACTTGATTGACCGTGCCAAGATTTTGATCAAGAAGCATTTTGACGAAAAAGGTTTCAAGAATGCGGAAGTAAACATCATTGAACGCGAAGACCCGGAAAACAAGGAGCAAGTATATGTAGATGTGAACATTGACAAGAAAGCTAAAGTCAAAGTCCACCAGATTACCATTGACGGAAACGAGGTACTGACTGACAAGAAGTTGAAGCGTGTCATGAAGAAGACCAACGAAAAAGGTAAACTGATTAACCTTTTCCGTGCCAAGAAGTTCATCAATGAACGTTACGAAGAGGATAAGCAAAAAATCATCGATAAATATAACGAGCTGGGTTACCGTGACGCACAGATTGTAGTAGACAGTGTATCGCCATACGATGAAAAGACGGTAGATGTCTACATGAAAATCTACGAAGGACAGAAATATTACCTTCGTGACATCACCTGGGTAGGTAACACGGTATATCCTTCTGACCTGTTGAACGAACAGCTCCGCATGAAACGCGGTGATGTATATAACCAGAAGTTGCTGAACGACCGTATCTCTAACGATGAAGATGCAATCGGTAACAACTATTATAACCGTGGATATGTGTTCTACCGCCTCGATCCGGTGGAAGTAAACATTGACGGTGACTCTATCGACCTGGAAATGCGTATCACTGAAGGTCCGCAGGCCAGCATCAGCCACGTACGCATCAACGGTAATGACCGTCTGTATGAAAACATCGTACGTCGTGAGTTGCGTACACGTCCGGGCGACCTCTTCAGTAAGGAAGCACTGGAACGTTCTTACCGTGAAATTGCACAGATGGGACACTTCAACCCTGAAAATATCAAACCGGATGTGCAGCCGAACTTCCAGGACGGTACTGTTGACATTAACTGGGGACTGGAATCAAAAGCCAACGACCAGGTGGAATTCTCTGCCGGTTGGGGACAGACTGGTATCATCGGTAAGCTGAGTTTGAAGTTCACCAACTTCTCATTTGCGAACTTGTTCCGCAAGAACGACAACTACCGCGGTATCCTGCCACAAGGTGACGGACAGACACTGACCATCAGTGGACAGACCAACGGACGCTACTATCAGTCATACAGTGTATCGTTCTTCGACCCATGGTTTGGCGGCAAGCGCCCGAACTCATTCTCTGTTTCGGCCTTCTACTCTATCCAGACCGACGTGAGCAGTCAGTATTACAACTCTGCTTACATGAACAACTATTACAACATGTTGAGCGGATACGGATACTACGGAGGTTATGGAAACTATTATGACAACTACGAATCTTACTACGACCCCGACAAATCTATCAAGATGTTCGGTGTATCTGTAGGATGGGGTAAACGTCTGCGCTGGCCGGATGACTACTTTACCTTGTCGGCTGAATTGTCTTACCAGCGATTCATGCTGAAAGACTGGAGTTATCTCTATATCAAGCTGAACAACGGACAGTACATGAACACCGGTAACTGTAATAACCTGAGCCTGAACCTGACCTTGTCACGTAACTCTACGGATAACCCGATTTTCCCGCGTTACGGTTCAGAATTCTCAGCTTCCTTGCAGATTACTCCGCCGTACTCTCTGTTCAGCAAGAAGGACTACTCTACTTACGGTAAAGACAACTACCACGATGCTGCCAGCATGTACAAGTGGATTGAATACCACAAGTGGAAATTCAAAGCCAAGACTTATACAGCCTTGATGGATATCCAGAAATGTCCGGTTATCATGACCCGTACAGAATTCGGTATCCTCGGTCACTTCAACAAATACAAACGTTCACCGTTTGAAACCTTCTACGTGGGAGGTGACGGTATGACTGGTTACAGTTATAACTACGCATCCGAAACCATCGCCCTTCGTGGATATGAAAACGGTTCATTGACTCCGTACGGAAGTGAAGGTTATGCTTACATCCGTCTGGGTGCCGAACTTCGCTACCCGCTGATGCTGGAAAACTCTACCAGTATCTATGCATTGGGCTTCGTGGAAGCAGGTAACGCATGGAACAACGTGACCGACTTTAACCCCTTCCAGTTGAAACGTTCTGCCGGATTCGGTGTACGTATCTTCCTGCCGATGATTGGTATGATGGGTATTGACTGGGCTTACGGTTTCGACAAGATTGACGGTTCAATGCAATACAGCGGAAGCCAGTTCCACTTTATCATCGGACAAGAATTCTAACACTTAAAAACCAATGATTATGAAGAGACTCATTTTATCCGTTATGCTGTTAGTGGCCGCCGTGGGTATGGCCTCAGCACAGAAATTCGCCCTGATAGATATGGAGTATATCCTCAAGCAGATACCCTCTTATCAACAGGCCAACCAACAGATGGAGTCACTGTCAAAGCAATGGCAAAGCCAGATTGAGGCCAAAGCCAATGAAGCGAAGAAGCTGTACGAAGATTACCAGAAAAGCGCCAACACGCTTTCAGCTACTCAGAAAACCAGCAAGGAAGAAGCTATCGTAGCCAAAGAGAAAGAAGCGGCAGAGCTCCGCAAGCAATATTTCGGACCGGAAGGCGAACTGATGAAGAAACGCCAGGAACTGATTTCTCCGATTCAGGATGCCATCTACAATGCAGTGAAAGAAATTGCAACCCAGCGCGGATACGATGCCGTAATAGACCGTGCCTCGGCACAGAGCATGATTTTTGCTTCTCCACGCATTGATATAAGCAATGAGGTTCTTGCAAAACTAGGATATTCAAATTAATTTTATACATTTGCAACCGGGTGATAATAAGCCCTGTTTTATACATCGAATTAATTAATAACAAATAGAAACTTGAGATTATGTTGAAGAAAATTGCTTTTTTACTTTTACTCATCGCACCGATGAGTGTATTCGCACAAAAATTTGCGCACTTTAAATCAATGGATATCATTCCAGTAATGCCGGAATACGCAAAGGCACAGACAGACATCCAGACTATGCAGAAACAATATGAGGACGAAATCAAACGTGCTTCTGACGAATTCAACAAGAAATATGCAGAATACCAGCAGGAACAGAAGAACCTGCCGCAGAACATTCAGGAACGCCGCCAGAAAGAATTGCAGGAACTGAGTGAAAAAGGTATGCAGTTCCAGCAAGATGCTCAGCAGCAGTTGCAGAAAGCATACGCTGACATGATGGAACCGATTTACAAGAAACTGGAAGATGCCGTACAGGCTGTAGGTAAAGCTGGTGCCTATACTTACGTATTCGACCTGAACCGTACTGACATTCCTTACATTGACGAAGCTCAGTCAAAAGATATTACAAACGACATCAAGACTAAATTGGGCATCAGCCTGACAGCAGTTCCTGCTACTCCAGCAGCACCTGCAGCAACTCCTGCTCAGTAATTAAAGAAACTCTTTGTCGTACTGACTACATGTCATTCAGAGAAACACACAAAAGATTTCTCTGAATGACATTTTTCTTTTCAAACCTTTCAACTGTTTTCCCATGTACCCTCTATCTGCCCCTCACACCGGCCCTATCGGAGTATTCGACTCCGGATACGGAGGTCTTACCATTCTAGGAAAATTCATCGAACGACTGCCACAGTACGATTACCTGTACTTGGGAGATAATGCCCGTGCCCCATACGGCACACGTTCGTTTGAAGTGGTCTACGACTTCACCCTACAAGCTGTCAAGAAATTATTTGAACTGGGCTGCCCGCTGGTCATCCTGGCCTGCAATACGGCTTCCGCCAAAGCGCTCCGCAGCATCCAGCAGAACGACCTTCCTCACATGGATCCGACCCGCCGCGTCTTGGGAGTAATCCGACCTACCGTGGAATGTATCGGTGAAATCACCCGCAACGGGCACGTAGGCCTGCTGGCCACAGCCGGCACCGTACGCTCCGAATCCTATCCGCTGGAGATTAAAAAGATTTTTCCGGACATTCAGGTCACAGGAATGGCCTGCCCCATGTGGGTGCCACTGGTAGAAAACAAGGAATACGACAGTGACGGAGCCGACTATTTCGTCAAGAAATACATTGATACCATCCTACAGAAAGACCCGGACATCGATACTCTGATTTTAGGCTGTACGCACTATCCCCTGCTTCTGCAAAAGATACGGCAGTACACTCCCTCGCATATCCGACTGGTAACGCAAGGCGAGTATGTAAGCGAAAGCCTGAAGGACTATCTGTCGCGTCATCCAGACATGGACACACGCTGTTCCAAGAACAAGCGACGGGAGTTTCTCACCACAGAATCGGTCGAGAAATTCCGGGAATCGGCTTCGGTATTCTTACACTGCACAAACGTACATGTACGCAACGTCCAACTTGAATAACACAAAAATGGTCCGCCTCTGAATCTTCTCACAAAGGCGGACCATTTTTTGTTTTATATGACCTGACTGCTATTCAGCCACAAAAGTCGCGTGCTGCACATTCCGGCTGTCCGGACCTACCATCACTTCAAACTCTCCCGGTTCATATCCATATTCCAGACGAGAGTTATAATACTTCAAATCATCCTCGTCGAGCACAAACTCCACATTCTGCGTCTCTCCCTTTTTAAGGGCCACACGACGGAAAGCTTTCAGCTCTTTCACCGGACGGGAGATTTCTGCATACACATCGTGAAGATAGAGCTGCACAATCTCTACTCCGTCACACTCGCCGGAATTGGTTACAGGCACGGTTACCTTCAACTGACCGCCCTTGGCCATACGCTCGGCACTCAACTGCAAATTACCGTAGCGGAAAGTGGTATAACTCAAACCATAGCCAAAAGGATAAAGCGGTTCATTACTCTGGTCAATGTAGTTACTGCCATAACGGTTGAAAGTGGTATCATCCGTATCCGGACGCCCCGTATTCAGGTGATTATAATAAAGCGGCAATTGTCCCACCGCACGCGGGAAACTCGTAGTCAGCTTACCCGAAGGAGACACGTCACCCAACATCACATCGGCAATGGCATCACCCGCTTCACTGCCGGCAAACCACACGTTCAGGATAGCAGGTACATGCTCAGACTCCCAGCACAAATCTAGCGGACGACCGGTAAACAAAGCCAGTATCACCGGCTTTCCGGTAGCTACCAATGCCTTCAACAAATCTTTCTGCGCATCCGGAATCTGAATGTCTGTACGAGAAGAAGACTCCCCGCTCATCTCGGCACTCTCACCCAATGCAGCCACAATCACATCGGCCGAAGCCGCCACGCGCAAAGCCTCAGCCCGCAACTGACGGTCATCACCACGTGTCAGCGGACGAGGTTCGACCGCCCCTTTCTCTATATGCTCACTATAATACACGTTACTTCCTTTGGCGTAAGAAACCGTAGCCTTATCACCTACCGCACGACGGAAAGCTTCGTACATCGTCACATGACGGTCTGTCTGACAATCCATGTTCCACGTGCCGCACATATTGTTCTGCGCATCAGCCATCGGCCCAATCAATGCAATACGTCCCTTTTTCTGCAAAGGCAACAACTTACCCTCGTTCTTCAACAGCACAAACGTTTCGGCCGCAATCTCACGTGCCGCTTTACGATTCGCTTCCGTAAACAGTTCCTTGCGCCCTCGAAGCGTATCACAATACTTATAAGGATTCTCAAACAATCCTAACTTATACTTGGCTTCCAGTACCCGACGGCAGGCCTCGTCAATCCGCTCCTGCGTTACGGCCTTCTCCTTCAATGAAGCTTCCAGCGTATGCAAGAAACCATGTGCCACCATATCCATGTCCGTTCCCGCATTCAGTGCCCGAGCAGAAGCCTCCTTCAAGTCGGCCACTCCATGAGTCTTCATCTCACCAATTGAATTGTAGTCGGTCACCACAAAACCCGTGAATCCCCACTCATTGCGGAGCAAATCCGTCAACAGCCATTTGTCGGC
>ULOK01036248.1_pt1 | contig 13452 bp, 12 predicted proteins | sample 1952501 | NCBI WGS metagenome assembly ULOK01 (sample SAMEA4835601, study PRJEB28245) | human gut metagenome | biome: gut microbiome; material: fecal sample | place: Denmark | collected 2008
TCCTAATGAACCTTTTACAATTATCTTTTGTCCTATTTTTTCTGTAATGTCTGTCTTTAAGTCTAAGATTTCATTTTTGTAAATCATTTAATCACCTACTCCCTTCGGATATTCGAATTATATCACAGGGAATAATCTGTGTCAAAAAAGGATTTTACGTGTCGAATTCCGTTTTTAGTTCATTTTTCAACGTTTTTTCGTATTGTTACTTTAATGTTACATTTTTATTACATTTATATTACAATTCTATATTGTCAGTGTTTTCTTCTTTCCCCTTGCCCCAATTCCATTAATACCTTTCTTTCCATCTCGTAGTTCATCTTCTATATCTTTTATTGTTAAAAAATTTTTTTCATCTGTAATTGCTACCTTTTCCGCAACAATAAGTGGATCTATAAAATCTATTAAAATTCTCGCTGGTGATGATGCAAAATTAGCCCCTGCCAGTATAAGTCCTTCATAATAGCTTTGACATGCTCCAGCAAAAATAACTAGGTCTTTTTGTAATGCTTTGTATGCCCTTGCTTGCCCTACACATTCTATAAAATAAGCAGAATTCCTGTAATTTCGTAAATCATTGTACTTGGTTCCCTTTTTTATCATTCCGTCATGTCCTGTTATTACAAGTATGTCTGGTTTATACCTTGCAATCAATTCAACAACTACTATTGGTTGTCTATTTTCTGGAACGTTTTTCACTATTGCCTTTAATCCAATTTTCTTATAATAATTATTTGCTTTTATACTATATTTTTTGTCACCATCTAAATGCAATATCCTACCTGTATATATTATTTCTTTTTCTCTATTTTCTTTATTGTTTCCATATATTTGTATACATCTTTGTATTCTTTCTTGAAATCGTTTTTCTAGATTTTCTTCATAATTTTGTATTAGTTCTTTAGATAATATCTCTAAATCCTCTACCGGACTATCAGCCTTTATTCTGATAGTCAATCCTTTTAATATGGCTATTTCTTTTTTATTCAAATTAATTATATCTTCAACTATAAAAAATATATCTTTTCCATAAGATATACGACCCACTATATCACCTTTTTTTATTTTTCGCATATTATTCACTCCATAAATACTTTACTTTGTAATATAATATGTCGAATTTTGTAATCTGTGCTAGTAATAAAAGGGGGCCCAAATTGTACAAAAGTCACAATTTGGAACTGTCCCTAATTGTGCTAATTGACTAATATTATTGTTATATGCTATTATATTCATTATAGGAGGTTTTTTAATGGAGAATGTTATTTTAAATTGCCAAAATTTATATAAACATTTTGGTAAAAAGGAGATTTTAAAGGGTATTTCTTTTGAAATTTGTTCTGGAGATATTCTTGGTTTTATTGGTCCTAATGGTTCTGGTAAAACTACTACTATTAAATTGATTTTGGGATTGCAAAGTATTGATAATGGCTCTGTAGAAATTAACGGATTTAATGTTGTAAAAAATTTTGAAAAGGCTATTGAAAAGGTTGGATCTATTGTTGAAAATCCGGATTTATATATGTATCTTTCTGGATATGATAATCTAAAATTGGTTGCCAATTTATATAAAGGAATTGATTCTAAACGTATAGATGAAGTAATAAAATTAGTAGGTTTGGAAAATAGAATTAATGATAAAGTTTCTAAATATTCACTTGGCATGAGGCAAAGGTTAGGTCTAGCTCAAGCTATTCTTCATAAACCTAATTTACTAATTTTAGATGAGCCTACTAATGGTTTAGACCCTGAAGGTATCAAAGATTTAAGAGAGCTTTTAGTCAAACTTGCTACCACAGAACATATGGGCATTTTAATTTCTAGCCATAATTTGGCAGAACTTGAGAGTTTTTGTACTAAAGTATGTATTATTAAGGATGGAGTAATTATTGAAAGCAGTGAGATTGACGTTGTTAAAAGCGAATGTTCTGATAGTTATTATATTTTCGATGTTGATGATAGTAAAAAAACGCAACAATTGTTTGGCGAAAATGCTTTGCTTATTAATCAAAACGAGGTAAAAGTATTGGTGGAAAGAAACAATGTACCAAATTTAGTTAAAAAGCTAGTTGATAATAATATTAAAATTTATTCTGTCAAAAAAGATAATATTTCTTTAGAAGATGCATTTTTGAAAAAGACTGGAGGTAATGTAATTGATTAATCTAATAAAAAATGAATTTATAAAATTAATGAAAAAGAAAAGCACATATATTTTTTTAATTATTACTTTTTTGTTTATAATTTTAACTAATATTTTATATAAGCATTTCTATAATGGTATTAGTTATTCTGTGTATTATAAAGATGATGCTGAATTTTACTCTACAACTCTGAGACAATTAGACCCTAATAATTCTGATCAAGTAGAAGAATATGTTGAAATTAAAACTCAACTGGACGTTATAAATTTAATATCAAAATATGGATTTGACTCATGGCAAGCAAATATAATTCCCGACAAAGTTAGTAGTATTATAGGACTTATAAATCGTTATACATATATTGAAAAAGACGGATTTGCACTTACTGATGCAAAGAAGAAGTACGATACATTTATAAATGCCTTAGATTCTGACAATTGGAGGTATTTTGCAGAACTTGAACTTGAAGAAGTAAACTTACTTTTAAGTGAAAAACAACAATTTTCTATTGACAATAATTTGAACTCTGAAAGTTCTACTTATGATTTTAAAATATATGAAATTATTAAACAGATTCTTGAGTGGAGATTAGAAAAAGACATATCATATGCTAATAGTTTTTTAAATACTGCATTACAAAACTATTCACGTTTTTCACGAAATATAATTTATTATGAAGCAGAAAGCAATCATTCATACTCTGATAAATTGGATTATTATGACAATTTAAAAGAAGCAAATATTAATAAATATTATATTGAAAATAATATAAGAAATATAAAGGATTATGATAATAGATATATTTTAGTTAATTTACTAAATGAATATGAATTGTTTATTTTAATATTTATAATAATGATATCTGGTTCTATTATAAGTGATGAGTTTAACAAGGGAACAATTAAATTACTTTTAATTCGCCCTTATAGTAGACTAAAAATATTATTAGCTAAGTTTTTAACTTGTTTATGTATGTTTATATTATTTATTGTTTTTATATTCATCAGTCAACTTTTAGTAGGTGGTATAATCCAAGGTTTTGGTAGCTTAAATGTTCCTGCTGTTATATACAATTACAATACACATAATATAGAAACAATGAGCATTATAAAATATTTAATTATAAACATTTGTGCAAAATTACCTATGTTTTTGCTGCTTATTACTTTAGCATTTACTATTAGCACATTGTTTACCAATTCAGCTTTAGCCATAGCATTACCATTGCTAGGATACATGGTATCTTCTATTATTAACCAATTAATAGCTCATGCTTTATTAAAAGATATAAAAGCTCCTTTGTATTTTGTAACACCTAACTGGGATTTGACTTCTTATTTATTTGGTGGACTGCCTAGTTTTGAACCAATAAATCTAAGGTTCTCTATATTAGTATGTTTATCATATTTTTTAATAATGATATTTATTTCTTGTTTTGTATTTAAAAAAAGAAATATAAAAAATGTTTAAGTCAAAACCCTCAATTTAAATAATTTAATTGAGGGTTTTTTATTTTTATAACAATTTATTAACTGTATTTATTCCTACAATTCCATCAACATCTATTCCTGTTTTTTGTTGATGTTCTTTTACTTTTCCTTCTGTTTCGCCTCCATATTTACCATCCACTCCAAATTCATTTAGACTATATCCTTTTGCAATTAGTCTTTCTTGAACCCATCTAGCAAATTCACTAACACTAAAGTTTCTTACCATATTATTGTTTATTGCTCTTGTTGTTAGCGGTCCTATTATTCCATCTATATCTAGTCCGCTGTTATTATCTTTATTAAGAGCCTTTTGCAATTCTTTCACAACATTTTCATTACTGTCATCTTCTATATTATATGAACCACTTTCTCTTAATTCATCCATTGGGAAATTATTTCCGGGACATTCAGAAGTATCTACATTCTTATGCCCTACTATTTTAGATATATTATACTTTTCTTTTAAATATGCAATTAACTCTTTACCAGCATTCAATTGTTCCTCTGACATCTTTTCCTTTGAAAAGTTTCCTTCAAAACAAATACCTATTGAATTGTAGTTTGCTCCTACTGCATGTGCACCTACTGTATTCTCTGGACGTCCTCTATATATAGAACCATCTTTTCTAACATAAAAATGATACCCAATTCCTGCCCACCCTTTTGTATTTTTATGATAGTCATGTATTATCTCTACACTTTGTAAAACAGTTACTCCACTATGGTGACATACAATTTGTTCTGTTGTATTTCTTATATCCATTGTACCAAACTTAAGATTATTTTCTACTATCTTCATAATGTTCCTCCTCATATTTTTGTTATATAAGTATTTTTATGATATTAATAGAAATAATGTTAATGTTTTTGTAATATTTATTCAAATTAAGGGGTGTCCCAAATTGTGCAGACGGGATAATTGGGGACTGTCTCTAATTGAGCAAAGTTGCTTTTATTAGTTTTGTAAATAGTGGATGTGGTTTGTCTGGTCTTGATTTGAATTCTGGGTGAAATTGTGTTGCTATAAAGTAAGGATGATTTTTTATTTCTACTATTTCTACTAATTTTCCATCTGGTGATGTTCCTGAACAAATAAGTCCTTTTGCTTCTAATTTTTCTTTATATTCATTATTATATTCGTATCTATGTCTATGCCTTTCTTCTATTTGGTCTTGTCCATATATTTCATATGCCAAGCTGTCTTTTTTTAAAATACATGGATATGCTCCAAGTCTCATTGTTCCACCTTTTTTATCTATCTTTGTTTGTTCTTCCATTATATGTATTACTTTTGTTTTTGTTATATTGTCAAATTCCTCTGAATTTGCATTTGTATATCCTAATACGTCTCTTGCAAATTCTACAACTGCCATTTGCATTCCCAAACATATTCCTAAAAACGGTATTTTATTTTCTCTGGCATATTTTATTGTTGCTATTTTACCATCTATTCCTCTATTGCCAAATCCACCTGGAACTATTATTCCATTATATTTTCCTAGAACATCTTTTGCATTTTCATTATTGATATTTTCACAATTTACTATTTCTATATTTACTTTTGCGTTATTGGCAAATCCTCCATGTTTTACTGCTTCTATCACAGAAATATATGAATCTTCTAATTTTACATACTTTCCTACTATCGCTATGTTTATGTCCTTGTCTATAACGTTTTTTACTTTAAATATCATTTTTTCCCATTCTTCATTTTTAGGCTCTATGTTTTCTAGCTTTAATTTTTCACACGCCCTAATTGCCAATCCTTCTTTTTCTAGCATTAGTGGCACTTCATATAATATTTTTACTGTTTTATTTTGTATTACATCTTCTTTTCTAACGTTACAAAATAGCGCTATTTTTTCTTTCATAGATTCATCTATTTCTTTTTCTGCTCTACATACTAATATGTCTGGCTTTATTCCTAATGATTGGAGTTCTTTTACAGAATGCTGTGTTGGCTTTGATTTTAATTCATTAGAACCATAAATATATGGTAATAATGTAACATGGATAAACAACACATCTTCTTGCTTTTGTTCTATACCTATTTGTCTAATGGCTTCTAAAAATGGTAGACTTTCAATATCCCCTACCGTTCCACCTATTTCTGTAATAACTATATCTGCACTTTCTTTTAATCTATATACTTTGTCTTTTATAGCATTTGTTATATGTGGTATTACTTGTACAGTTTTTCCCAAGTAATCCCCTTTTCTTTCTCTTTCTATTACCTCTGAATATATTTTTCCTGTTGTTACAGAGCAATATTTGTTTAGATTTTCATCTATAAATCTTTCATAATGCCCCAAGTCTAAATCTGTTTCTGCACCATCTTCTGTAACAAAAACTTCTCCATGTTCACTAGGGTTCATCGTGCCAGGATCTACATTTATGTATGGGTCAAATTTTTGGTTTATTACTTTATAACCTCTATTTTTTAAAAGTCTTCCCAAAGATGCTGCTGTTATTCCTTTTCCCAATCCTGATACTACTCCTCCTGTTACAAAAATATATTTAGTGTTCATTAGAAATTCCCCCTTTAAATACAAAAAAGATTTAAAAATCAACCCCAAATGCGGTTTTTTTTAAATCTATTATTTATTTTAACATTATTTTTTATTTTTTTCAATGACTTGTTAAATTTATTTTATTTATATATAATATTGTTATATTTATTTTAAGGAGGATTTTTAATGCCAATTCATTGTAACGCCAAAAAGCAAGATATTGCAAAAACTGTATTAATGCCTGGAGATCCACTTCGTGCAAAATATATTGCAGAAACTTTTTTAGAAAACGCAAGACTTGTTAATACTGTTAGAAATATGTTTGCATATACCGGAACCTATAAAGGAAAAGAAATAACTGTATTTTCTCATGGAATGGGAATGCCAAGTATGGGCATTTATGCCTGTGAATTATTTAAGTTCTATAATGTTGATACTATTATTCGTATTGGCTCTTGTGGTGCTTATTCCAGTAACTTAAACATTTTTGATACTATTTTAGTGGATAATTCTTATACGGAGGGAAATTTTGCATATGAGTGGAACGAAAATGACTGCCATATTATCAACTCTAGTGAAGAATTAAACTCTATTATTGAAAAAACTGCAAATTCTATAGGTATTAATTATATAAAAGGAAATACTCTGTGTAATGACTGTTTTGATGGATACTTAGATAATATTCCAGCTTTCATAAATAGATTTCCAAAAGATTTAAACATTATTGCTTGCGAAATGGAGGCTTTTGCTTTATTTTATTTAGCTAAATATTTTAACAAAAAAGCTTCTTGTTTACTAACAGTTGTGGATTCTTATTATAAACAACAAGAAATTTCTTCTGAAGAAAGGGAAAAGTCTTTAAATAGTATGATTAAATTAGGCTTAGAAAGTGCCTTGTTTACTTTATAAGATAATTGAATAATACTTGCAAAAATGCTTGAACCTATGTTCAAGCATTTTTTGGGGACAATTAGGGACTGTCCCCAATTGTCCTTAGTCCTTATTTACTTCTTTTAATAATTCTAATTGTGAAATTAGTAGTGATTCCATTTTTGCTTTGTATACATCAAATTGTTTTTCTAAATCTTCTAATTCTTTTTTCTTCATTACTATTGATTGTTCTATTTCTACTACTTCTTGTTTTGCTGTTCCTTGTGCTTCTTTAATTATCTGCTCTGCTTGTTGTTTTGCTAATTCTTTTATTTCATCTGCAGTTGTTTGTGCCATTACCAATGTATTTTGTAATGTATTTTCTATGTTTTTATACTTCTGCAATTCTTCTTCCATATCTGCAATTTTCTTTGTTGCTTCGCCAGATTGTTTATATATTTTTTCGTAATCTATTGTTAATTCATCTAGAAAATCATCAACTTCTTCTACGCTATATCCATTAACCATTTGTTTCGCAAATTTCTTGTTTTCGATATCTAATGGTGTATACATATTTTTCCTCCTATTTTGTAAAATTATTTTATAGTGTTATTTCCATTTCTTAACCAAGATACTGAAATTTTGCTTCTCATTTCTTCTCTTACCATTTCATTTTCTATATCATAATTAAATGGCGCAATTAAAAATATTGCGTTTGAAACTTTTTGCATATGTCCATCTAATGCGTGAACAGCACCACTAACAACATCTATAATTCTTCTTGCAACATCCTTGTTTACATATTCCAAGTTTACAATTACAGATTTTTTTTCTTTTAACAAATCACATATTGCTTCTGATTGTTCAAATGTTGTTGGTTGACTTATAACCATCTTAATTTGTTGTGTTTGTGGCATATTTACCACTTTATTGTTCCTTTTTCCAAAGAATCTTCTTTCTTCTCCACTCTCTTCATCTTCTTGTTGATCTTTATCTAATACTTCATCATAATCTACTGCATCTTCATCATCTTTGTCTTCTGCTGGCATTTTAAATAAATCCCAAACTTTGTTCATAATTGCTCCTGACATTTAAACAACCTCCTAAAATTTCTTGTCTCTAGTAAAATTTTCTATTTATAGTATCTAACTTTTCTACAATATTGTCAATACTTTTCAACTTTGTAATTATAATTTAATATTTTTGTAATATTTTTGTAATATTACTTCGCATTTTTTAATATCTCATCATATAGTCCAATAGTTTTTCTATCTTCTATCTCTTCTGCCGTATATCCTAATTTTTTTAGTTCATCACTTTTATAATTATCTACAATAGCATATTTTTCGTTTTGTTTTAAAATTTTTATATTCACTTTATTAGTGTATCCGGCTACAGTCTTAATTACATATGGAATTTGTTCTCCATTTTTTTCTTCATATTCAATAGCTGTGTTTGGTACTTTTTTCCCGGTTTCACTCCACCATATTGCATCAAATGATATTTTTCTATATCCTATTAATTCTTGAACTGCCTTATCAATTTTAAATACTATTATTCTATCTTCACCAGCTTCTGAAATATATTCTATTGTTGTATCAACTTCTCTTCCACTTGGTAGTCTTAATTTTAATTCGTCTCCGTATTTTGGCTTGTTTTGATTCATTTGAATTTAATACACATGCTATATAACATTTAAAATTGTCTATAATTTTTCCACTTTCTTGACTTGTTGCAATAACTTGTCCAACTTTTAATTTTAAGCTTTTTAAAAAGTCTTTATTTAAATAATTAAAATTTGCTGTTGTTAATATATTCTCATATCCATCAACCTTATATGAAACTACTCCACTTTCTGGTGAAGTTACATATTCTGCACCTGAATTTAACTCATTTTCGTATTTGCTTCTTTCATCTATAAGTTTTTTTAAATATGAGCCTGCAGGACTCTTTTCTCCTGCTATTTTTGCTTTTTTGGTAATATATGTATTTATATCCTTTTTATTTTCTTTTATTATTTCCAAATCATTTACATTATATATACTATCTAGTTTTTCTTCTATTTGATTTTCTAGTATTTTTAAATCGCTCGCAGGTAAAGTACTTTGATTGGCCATCGCTTCATCAATTTTTGCATCAAGTTCTTCTATTTTTTTTGTTAAATTATCTTCTTTATTTGAATAATATCTAAATATAGCTTCTCCTTTTGCAACTTTTTCTCCCTCTGCCTTTATTTGCAGTATTCCATTTTTATAGTTTTCTCCTTTTACAACTTTCTCATCTCTTATAATATATCCAATTGCATTCTCTTCTTCATATATTTTTCCTTTTTCTATAAAAAATGTATCTGATGGATTTTTTATAAGGTTTATAACCTTATATGTTACATATATTGCCACAATCAATATAATTCCAATAACTGCAGTTTGCTTTTTTCCCAACCTAATTTTACCCAAATTGATGCCTTTGAGCGTTTTCCTATTATTTAATTGTTTTTTTTCTTTATTATTTTTTGTAATAATATTTGTATTTTTTTTCACTTGTACTCCTCTAAAATAATTTTCAAATTATTTTGTATATCATCCAATCCATTTAACCATATAGTTTGTTTATTTTTTCTAAACCATGTCAGTTGTCTTTTAGCATATTTTCTTGTTTCGCCTTTTATTTTTTCTATCATTTCTTCTTTAGTAATATGTCCATTTATATATTCTATTACTTCTTTATATCCTAAACCTTGCATTGCTGTAGGAAATTCCTTATATTTTTTTAAAAGTAATTCAACTTCTTCTATAAGTCCTTCTTCTAACATAATATTTACTCTTCTGTTTATTCTATCATACAGTTTTTCTCTATCCATATTTATTGCAAATACTATATAATTATATGGAACTTCATTTTTTCTTGATTCTATTTCTTGTTCTGTTTTTGTTTTTCCTGTTGAATGATATATCTCTAAAATTCTTATAATTCTTTTCTTATCATTACAGCTTATTGCTAATGTTGCCTTTTCATCTATTTTTTTTGCCATTTCATATAGTTTATCTAAACCTTCTGTATTGGCTATTTTTTCCAACTTTTTTCTATATTCTAGGTCTGTTTCTATTTCTGCATAATCTATGTTATATATTAAAGAATCAACATATAAGCCAGTTCCTCCAACAACTATCGGCACTTTTCCCTTTTTCAATATTTCTTCTATTGCATTTGTCGCATCTTTTTTATAATTTGCTACACTATACCTTTGGTCTGGAGAAATAAAGTCTACTAAATAATGCTTTACGCCCTGTGCCTCTTCTTTGGTCACTTTTGCAGTCCCTATATTCATATCTTTATAAATTTGCATTGAATCACAGCTTACTATTTCTCCATCTATAGTTTTTGCTAGTTCTATAGAAAGTTTTGTTTTTCCTGAAGCTGTTGGTCCACATATTACTATTACTTTTGGTTTTTTCATTTTATCCATTCCTATCTTCTAGAAAATTTCTTTTCTATATCATTTTTGGTTAAGTGTATTGCTGTTGGTCTTCCATGTGGACATGTAAATGGATTTGGCAATACTAATAGTTGATTCATTAAATTGTCCACTTCTTCTTTTGTTAAAATCATATTTGCTTTTACTGCTGATTTGCAGGCAAGTGTCGCTATAAACTTTTCCTCTATTTCCTGTTTTGCTGTTCTTGCAACTGTGTTTATTTCGTCCAATGTCTCTAGGAATAATTCCTTTGTATCTAAATCAATACATATGTTAGGTACTCCTGTTAATTTTATTGTATTTTCCCCAAATTGTTCTAACATAAAACCTGCTTTTTCGAATATTGGTATGTTTTCTTTTGCAATATCCATTTCTTTATGTGTTAAATTAATTATATCTGGTAACAACATTAATTGAGAATCCTTTTCTCCTTCACTATAAAAGTTCTTTTTTATTTTTTCATACATAATTCTTTCATGTGCCGCATGTTGATCTATTATATATAATTCACTATCAAATTCTATTATTATATATGTTGCAAATGCAATCCCTATAAATTTATATTTTGGTATTGCTTTGTTATCAATATTATCAAATACTGATATCTTTTCTGTTGTTTCTAATTCCTCTTTTTTTACTTTTGTTTCATCTACTGGTTCTTCTGATACAACCTGTTTTGGTAAATTTCCAAAAGTCTTAACATACATTTCCTCAAAGTTATCATTGTTAGATTCCATTTTTATGTTGTTAAGATTATTTATTGGCTCTAATATTTTTTTATTAATCTCTTTAGAATCTATAATTTGAGTATCCATTTTAGATATTTTATCATTTTCTGGTAAGTCAGTTCGCAAATTATATTTTTCTTTATCTTCTTTAATTTCATGTCTATTACTATATATTTGCTCTATTACATTGCTTTTATATTCAAATGGGGTTTCTTCATCTTTCTCTTTTTTGGCAGACATTTTTTGTAGTAAATCACTAAACTTTATTGTCTCTTTTCTTTCTTCTGTTGTTGGTTCTGGTGTTTCTTCTATTTGTTTTTTTATTTCTACTGGCCTATCTTCAGGAACCAATTCTCCTTTTAGCAATGTTTCTTTTATTGCATGATAAACAGCTTTAAATATAGTATTTTCATCCTGGAATCTTACTTCTAATTTGGCTGGATGCACATTAACATCTACTTTACTAGGATTCATTTCTATATTTAAAATTAAAAATCCATATTTTCCTATTGTAAGTAGTCCTTTAAAAGCTTGTTCTGTAGCACTTGTCAATGTTTTGTCTTTAATGAATCTTTTATTAACAAAAAACATTTGATTTCCTCTATTTGAACGTGCTATTGCTGGCTTGCCCACTACTCCGGTTATTTTAATATCCTCATACTCATAATTTGTTTCTATTATATTGTCTGCTATATCTTTTCCATAAATATTATACACTATTGATTTTATATCTCCATTGCCTGATGTTTGAATAATAGTTTTTCCAGAGCTTATTAGTTTTATTGCTATTTCTGGATGTATTAATGCTATTCTTGTCATCACATCTTCTATATAGCCTGCTTCTGTAAAATCCTTTTTGAGGAATTTATATCTAACAGGAGTATTAAAGAATAAATCTGTTACAGTTATTGTAGTTCCCTTTGAACATCCTTTTTCTTCTTTATCTATTATTTTTCCCGCTTGTACATTTATTTTATATCCAACATCATTATCTGCTGTTTTAGATGTCATTTCTATTTTGCTAATTGCTGCTACACTAGCTAATGCTTCACCTCTAAAGCCCATAGATTTTACTGTTTCCAAATCAGATGCACTTCTTATTTTACTTGTTGCGTGTCTTTCAAACGCTATTTCCATGTCATCTGGCATAATTCCTTTTCCATTATCTGTAATTCTTATATAAGAAATGCCCCCGTTTTTTATTTCTACACTTATATTTGTTGCTCCTGCATCTATTGAGTTTTCTACTAATTCTTTTACTACTGATGCAGGTCTTTCTATTACTTCTCCCGCAGCTATTTTATTTATTGTTAAATCATCTAATAAAACTATATTTCCCATTTTTTACGACCTTTCTTATGTACTTTTCATTTATAAATTATACCATTAATGCATATTTTTTGTAAATGTATAATTTTAATTTGTAACACTTTTTTATAGTTAGAATACTATATACCATACGAAAGAGCAAAACAAAAAAATCTTTAAGGAGGTATGTTATATGGGAGGATGTTGTGGTAATAACGGAGATTGCTTTTGGATTATAATCCTATTCTTATTACTTTTCTGTTGTGGTGGCTGCAATAATAACAATAATTCTTGTGGCTGTAATAACAACTGTAATTGCAACTCAGGTTGTGGTTGCTAGTACACAAACAATTATTTATTAATTTAATAAATAATTAATATTTAATTTTTGAAGGGAGGGAATAATATGCCTGAAAATAGAGGATGTGGATGCGGTTTCGGTTTTGGTGATGATTGCATCTGTATAATAATAATTCTTATATTAATATGCTGCTGTTGTGGCGGAGGTAGAGGTGGATGTTGCTAATTAGTTAAACATCAAACAAATTGGCTGTAGACTTTTTGTCTACAGCCCTTTTTGTTAATTTTATTTTTTCTTTTTTGAATTAACTTTGTTCTTTTCAATCTGAATTTCTTTTCTTCTATCTTTTTCAACGTTTTTATTACTTTTTCTTCTATCTTCAAAAATCTTTCCCTTATTATCTACTATCATTGGTATCCCTCCTATCATTATTAAATCTATAATAACATTTTTAGTATTAATTTGCAAACATTTTTAAGTCTGACTTATAACTTTTTTAGTATTACTAAGTATAACGGGCGATTAAAATCGCCCCTACACAAATATCCTAATTGAAATAAACTACCTCAAGGGCTGCCTCTAATTGGAAATACTTTCTATTTCTTGAATGGTTAATCCTGTTGCTT
>ULOK01021950.1_pt1 | contig 13404 bp, 7 predicted proteins | sample 1952501 | NCBI WGS metagenome assembly ULOK01 (sample SAMEA4835601, study PRJEB28245) | human gut metagenome | biome: gut microbiome; material: fecal sample | place: Denmark | collected 2008
TTCTCCAGAAATCATCCAATGTACCTTCAAAATAACTGTCAGGAATAAACAAGTCTGCTTCCACATCTTCCTGATTTAAACGGTAACCTGCCTCACGAGCCAGAATCACCAGTTTCCGGATTACATCCTTTCCGCTCAGGTCAATTCTCGGGTCCGGTTCTGAATAACCTTCTTCCTTCGCCTGACGGATGGTTTCACTCAGAGGAGTTGTCGCACTGATGCGGTTGAAAATATAATTCAACGTGCCGCTCACCACTGCTTCAATCTTCAGAATCTTGTCACCACTGTTTATCAGGTCATTGATGGTATTGATTACCGGAAGACCGGCTCCTACGTTCGTCTCAAACAAATACTTCACTCCACGCTGGCGAGCAATTCTCTTCAGTTCCGCATAAATGTCGTATTCAGAAGAAGCGGCAATCTTGTTTGCTGCCACCACCGACACATTGTGACTCAGCAAATCTTTATACAGTGCCGCAATATCGGGACTGGCTGTACAATCCACAAACACCGAATTGAAGATATTCATTCCCACAATCTCATCACGAAGTGTCTGAGGACAAGAAGGAATGCCTTTTTCATCCAATTCTTCTCTGAAATGTTCCAAATCAATTCCGGCACGCGTAAACAAGGCTTTATGGCCGTTGGCAATACCCACCACATGCAATTTCAGTCCGCGTTCCTGCTTCAGTTTTTCCTGCTGGCCATGAATCTGTTCAATCAAGCTGGCACCCACTGTTCCCGTGCCACAGATAAACAGGTTCAACACCTGATATTCTGACAAGAAGAATGAATCATGAATCACATTCAGTGTCTTACGCAAGGAAGCACCTTCCACGACGAAAGAGATATTTGTCTCAGAAGCACCCTGCGCACAAGCAATAACATTGATACCGTTACGGCCGAGCGTACCAAACAATTTTCCGGCAATACCAGGAGTATGCTTCATATTCTCACCCACAATCGCCACGGTAGCCAGACCACCTTCTGCTTTCATCGGTGAGATTTCGCCCATTTCAATTTCTTTGGCAAACTCCTCATTCAGCACCTCACATGCCAGTTCCGCATCCTCATTTCTCACACCGATAGAGGTTGAGTTCTCAGAAGAAGCCTGCGAAACCAAAAAGACACTGATGCCGTTTTCGGCCAACGTCTTAAAGATACGATGGTTCACGCCAATGACACCCACCATGCCCAAACCGGTCATGGTAATCAAGCAGGTATCATTAATGGACGAAATACCCTTGATAGGTTTCGAAGAATGGTCAGCTTCCTGCTTCACAATAGTGCCCGGAGCCTCCGGATTGAACGTATTCTTTATCAGAATCGGAATATTCTTATGGCACACCGGATAAATCGTAGGCGGATACACCACTTTCGCACCAAAGTTACACAGCTCCATAGCCTCCACATAACTCAACTCCGTAATAGGATAAGCCGTGCTGATGACACGCGGGTCAGCTGTCATGAAGCCATCCACATCCGTCCAGATTTCCAAAATATCCGCATCCAAAGCTGCCGCAATAATAGACGCTGTATAATCAGATCCACCTCTTCCCAAGTTAGTTACTTCTCCCGTATTCTTATCGGTAGAAATAAATCCCGGCACCAGAGAAACCTTCGGTATTTCACTGAAAGTCTCACGCACCAGCCGGTTCGTCAGCTCTGAATCAAGAATATGCTTATTATGTTTCTTTTCGGTCTTAATGAAAGTACGGGAATCGAACCACACTGCTCCCTCAATAAGAGTAGCCACAATGATGGAAGAAAGACGTTCCCCATAGCTCACAATCGTAGCAGAAGTTTTCGGAGAAAGGTCACGAATCAAATAAATACCCTGAAAAATATCCTTCAATTCGCTCAGCAGTTCGTTTACCAAATCCAGAAGCAACTCTCTTCCCCGCCCTGCCGGAATCACAGTGTACACCATTTCAATGTGACGGTTCACGATTTCCTTCATTTCCTTCTCATAAGCATCATCGCCCGAAGCGGCCATTTTCGAAGTACAAATCAGTTTATCGGTAATTCCCCCTAATGCGGAAACGACTACAATTACTTTGTCATCTATACCCTCTACTATACGCTTGACACTTAACATGCTATTGACAGAACCTACGGATGTTCCGCCGAATTTCAATACTTTCATAGGTTACCATTAATTTTTAGTCCGAAACCCAATGGCCCCGGTATATCTCCGTAAGGCCTTACACTACGGCACAAACAGAAACAATGAATAAAATAAATCTTGATTAAATAAAATAATTGAAATGTCTGCATCCGCAGACGTGTATCACGTAGAAACACCAAACATACTATCCTCACCCCCTAGGGGTCATCCCTGTGGTAGATGTAATGAAAGGCATATACCCATGCCCGTTCAACAAGATGATATGAAGACAGTGTACAGTCATAGATTATTGTTTTTCCGTTGGCAAATATAGCAACATTTTTCTACAAACAAATAAATAAATGATATTTTTTTGCCAGTATAGAGAATAAGCATAAGATTTCGTACCTTTGTAAAGAATTAGTGTAACAAATATGGCAAAAGAAAAAACGGTCTATGTCTGCACAAACTGCGGACAAGAATCTCCTAAATGGGCAGGGAAATGTCCCTCCTGCGGACAATGGAATACATTTGTGGAAGAAGTGGTGCGCAAGGAAGCTCCTATAGCCAAGCACGTGGCACACGGCATCGAGTCCGTACGCTCCAAGCCTCAACGTCTGACCGAAATAGAATCAAATGAAGAACAACGCATGGACATGCTCGACGAAGAGCTGAACCGTGTATTAGGAGGGGGACTGGTGCAAGGTTCACTCACCCTGATTGGAGGAGAACCGGGCATCGGAAAATCGACTCTGATACTCCAGACGGTGTTGCGGCTTACCCACAAAAGAATCCTCTACGTATCCGGTGAAGAAAGTGCCCGTCAGCTCAAACTTCGGGCCGTCCGCATTCCGCACCCGGAAAATGACAATCTGCTGATAGCCTGTGAAACCTCGTTGGAACAGATTTTTACCCATATAAAGAATGCGGCTCCCGATTTGGTCATTATCGACTCCATTCAGACAATTTCTACCGAGAATATTGATTCTTCTCCCGGCAGCATCGTGCAGGTAAGAGAATGTACCGCCTCTCTTTTAAAGTTTGCCAAAGAAACCGGCACACCGGTTATCCTCATCGGACATATCAACAAGGAAGGAAGCATCGCCGGACCGAAGGTATTGGAACACATCGTCGATACCGTATTGCAATTCGAAGGAGACCAACACTACATGTACCGCATCTTGCGCAGCATCAAGAACCGATTCGGTAGTACGGCTGAACTGGGAATCTACGAAATGCGCCAGGACGGACTACGGCAGGTGAGCAACCCTTCCGAACTGTTGCTTACCCAAGACCACGAAGGTATGAGCGGTGTCGCCATCGCCGGTGCCGTGGAAGGTGTACGCCCCTTCCTGATAGAAGTGCAGGCATTGGTCAGCACAGCCGCATACGGAATGCCACAGCGTTCCGCCACCGGATTCGACCTGCGCCGTATGAACATGCTGCTGGCTGTACTTGAAAAACGTGTCGGATTCAAGCTGGCTCAAAAAGATGTGTTCCTGAACATTGCCGGAGGGCTGAAAGTCAACGACCCCGCCATAGATTTAGCAGTTATCAGTGCCATTTTATCCAGCAACATGGATGCAGAAATTGAAGCAGGCGTATGTATGGCAGGAGAAGTAGGCCTGAGCGGAGAAATCCGTCCGGTTAACCGCATCGAACAACGTATCAGTGAGGCCGAAAAGCTTGGATTCCAACGGATGCTGATTCCCAAGCACAACCTGTCTGGCATTGACCGAAAGAAAATAAAAATCGAGCTCATCCCAGTAAGGAAAGTGGAAGAAGCTTTCCGGGAATTATTCGGATGACCCTCTTCACACCATAAAAAACGCCTGTGCGCTTTGAAGTATTCTCCATGCGCACAGGCGTTTTTTATTCAGTATATTCAGTATCCTATCTCAATATCCGTTATTTCTGAACGGCATTTTCATAAGGAAGCATTTTTTCCAAGTTTGCATTTGCCTTTTCAGGTTCTACGCTTGCAGCTTTCTGGAACCATCCTTTAGCTGCTTCCGTATCTCCAGCCAACCAGGCCAACACACCCAAATTATTGAAAGCACGTGAGTCATCTTTCACCTTTTCCATATACGTCGCAGCCTTTTTAAAGTCACCGCTAATAATATTGGCAGAAGCCGCATTAATGTTAGCAATCACATCTTCCGGATAAGTGTTGGCTGCAATCTCATACACTTCTTTATATTCCTTTGTTCCCGGCTGATACATACCTGCCACACGATACATTTCCTGCAAGCTCAACAGTTTCGGATTGGTATAAATCAGGCGGGCAGCTTCTGAGTTCAAGACTTCTCTCACTTCGTAATCTACCGATACACTCAAACGACGCAAACGAGGATAATACTGGTTCATCATCGTACGATAAGTAGCCATGCCCAGTGTAGATTTCAATCGAGCTTCACGTACATCCAGATTGTCATATTTCTGAATTACAGCCAAAGCCTTTTCCGCATAAGCAGGTTGATCTTCTTCCAGCATTTTTACCAAAGTCTCCCAATCCTCACCCGCAGAAGTCACATGCAACACTTCCTTCGGGAAATTATATCCGCCTTTCAGGTTCAGCGCAAACGATTCCGCACGTTGCGTGGCCACCCGGTCATTCGTACGAACCGAACCATCCGGTGAAGAATATCCGCACACATTGATTGACTTAAACGTCACCAAATCTCCATCTTCCAACGGATCCAAAATCTCTTTCATCTTCTGCAATTCGCTACGATTATTTTTATAATTCGCATCAAAGGCCGTTTTCCCTACCGGAAATTCAATATACAACGTACTTTGCTCAGAACGTACCTTCAACGGTTCTTCTTTCGGAGTCAGGAAAGAAACCATTTCCTTGCAAGGATCACACACCTCAAATTCTACAGGCAAAGCCGGAGTTTCCACAGCCACATCCGGTTCAATCACCGTAATATCCAGCAAATCCACCTCACAACATTCTTTTCCTTCCTGCAACAGAATCATGGAAGCATGGTCCATCCATGCCTGATAAGGAACAGAAGCCTGATAGCGAACCACATCTTCCCGATTTTCCTGACGTCCGTGAATCACTGTATAAGGATTATCAAACCCGAAACGACGAGCCATCTTCCGCTCCTGACGGCGCATTTTATAATCACCGTTCTTTCCGGTTACCACTACCGGAGGCATGGCGTAATAGTTTTTTCCTTCACGCAATACAGGAGTAAAGGCATACGTCTGCTCACTATTCACACGCACATCTTCCACACTCATGGAAAACTCAACAGTCAGCGTGTCGTTTTTTAACGTCAATACCGGACGCGTATACTTTATATCACCTGCCATGGCAACCAGCGGCAACATGACAAGCGACAATATATATGCTATTTTTCTCATATCTACTTGTTTAAAAATTATAATGACTGAACTTCTACACAACGGTGTTTTGTCTTATACTTCGGACCGAAAGTAAAGTTGATTCCTAAATTAATATTAGCCGAGAAGCGGTTAAGCGGTGCATAATATTTCGGAGTGTATTTACACAATGGCACATCTGCTGCCACAAAGAAGTTGAAACCTCTCGGGTGAAAATTCAACATCAATCCTCCCGTAGAACCAAAGTTAGAAAGGACATAGTTCACTGAAGCCTCAAACCAGGTCAGAGGAGACACATTGGCAGAGACACGTGCTTCCGTCCAAGAGTGGCGTCCCTGGAAACGAGAAGAAGACAAGAAACCAAACTTCAAGCGGTCATAAGCAGGCAATGTATATTCCGCACCGAGGTTTAACGTGGCAGCCAAAGCAGTTGCACGTTTCAGTCCCTCTCCCTCTTTTGTGAATTTAGACATCTGTTCCAGGTCATCTACAACACGATCGCTCTGGTTATCAATAGAATTAGGGTCATTATCTCCCAAGTCTGATTTCACCGGAATTTCATTAAATCCATCAAATTCAAAGCTATTGTTCATGGTAGCTTTTACCGTATTCTTCCAACGGATGAATCCCAAGTCAAGTACCGCAGCAGAGAATGTCCATTCATCATTCAGACGATAAGTCGCACCGAAATCAAACGCCATACCAAATCCTGTAGGACCGATATTGTTATCATCAAAATCCACATCATCATACGAAATCAACTGCTCAGAACCGGGTTTCAGTTTATCGGTGCGGTTGCCATTGGCATCCAGTTCATAATCACTTTCATCATAATTACCTGTTTCTCCACGAGTCGGCACGACCAAACCTTTAGCAGAAAGATAGGCTTGTGCACCCGACGGAGTGATTTTCCAGGCATCCGGAGTCGCCTCAATATCCAGTCGGTCAATCTTTACAGTAGCTTTAGCAAGTCCCACCAGGAACTTCATTTTAGCACCTACTGTCCACTGATCGTTTATCTGACGGGCATGTCCCAATGCCAGTTCTGCATAATTCGTCGAAAGAATGCTCAAATCGTTAACTGTGTAACGCGTTCCTTCCGGGGCATCCACTCCATTCTTCATAAACTTAAACAACTGGTCAGGAGCCGACAGATTGGTGTTACTTTTAATAGAAAGTCCTATCGTATTAAAACCTCCCCATGCATAAAATCCGGTAGACAAGATATTCTCATTGACATTAAATCCCATTTTCAACCGGTTAGGCAAACCATTCAGGAAGTCTTTTCTACTCACTTCCTCGTGCATGAAGGTCATCAAGTCACCATTAGACTTTACAAACAGAAAGTCACCTACACCTGCAGTCCCTTGAGCTCCTACTGACAAATTACCCAATCCGGGCATGCTCACATATCCTCTTTCTCCCATAAATGCAGGGTTCAGTTCATGACGATAGGTAGCACCTCCCAAAAAGTAGGCAGAACGATTAATCTGAGGTTGTGCTACTGCTTCCCCCACAAACGCAAAAACAGCCAATCCAGACAGTACCGTACACAATATATTTTTCTTCATTTGTTTCATTTTTTCCCGTTCGTTATTAATTCAAATCTACATTCACGCCACCCGGTACAGACAGTTTAATACTTGTTACCTTCAGCCATTGTGTATCTTTCAAAGGTACACCAGTAGCACTTCCCGGAACAGCTGTCAGTTTAAAGCAAATACGATCAATCTTCGACAAGAACGCCGTATCCTCCGAAGTCAGATTCAAAACCAGCTCGCTGGTCACCGGTTTTTCTCCATCCGTACTTTCTGTAACATACTGTTTATCCTCTTCTATTGTCTTCTTCACTGCACTCAGTTCATTGCCATATACATCTTTAATCTGTACATTTTCAGCTTTCAACTGCAATTTCAAAGGAATAGCATTGTCTACCGACAAAATAACCTTCACATTTTTCAGACCTACCTTATCCAAATCGTTCAGGTCTTTATTTAAATCCTGTATGGAATCATTGTACACGATATTCAGACCTTGTTCGAAACTTAACGGCACATCCACTTCATAACTTGATGGCATTTCATAAGACCAGCCCAATTTTGCAGTATAATAATCTTCATTACGAACAACAGGCTGTAAATCTACCACGATGTCATCCGGAATTGTTTCCAGCAGATTGTTTATGTCTTCGACTTTTACGTTACTCGTCACTCCCTCAATTGTACATTCACCGGTACGAGAAAGAGCAATCACATTTTTACCCGACGCTAATACTACAGGAGTTTTGCCATAACCGCTTCCCACTTTTACTTCTTTACCATCAATCTGAGCATTACCTTTCATCGGAGTAAGTACAGCATCAACTTCTACCGGTGTCTCCAATTGGTTTTCAGCTCTCAGCAGAATCACCGGATTGGTAATATCCATACGAGTTTCTTCATCTTTCAAGAAATCAGGCAAATCGTTCAATTCTATATTAGTAGTTTCCGCTTTAATCTCAGGCTGAATGACTCCGGTTACACTGTTTGCGGTCATTTCTCCCAAAGTGACATGCATAGTCATTTCCAAACTACCAGAACCACCAGTTACCAAAGTCTCCACTTCTCCTTTCATCGTAACTTTTCCGTCAATCGTTATGCTTCTATTATCGTCTGGTTTTTCTCCTTCCCCTGTTTTTTCCCAAAACTTATAACCGATTACATGCAATACCTTCTGTGCATTTTTCAGTTCCTCATTATTCAAAATAAGTTTATTACCTTCTGCTACTTCTCCTTTTTCAAACATCAAAAAATCTGGAAGTTGGATTTCTAAATTCTTAGCAGTTACAGAATTAAATGTCAACCCTCCAGTAAATTCAAACGTCAAAAGTAAATCTATAGGTGTTTCAGCTCCTAAAGCTCCTAATTCGATTAAAGCCTCATCTATATCACTTGCTTTTGCTGTCAGTGTATTTTCTACATCTAAATCCGTAGTTACACTTCCTGAAGCACCGGTAGAAGACTCTATCAGTTTTTTCGTCAATTCTGTATTTGCACTACTAATCGTCACCTCCTTCACCGTAGTAGGCTCTACATCAATATCATCCTTTTTCGTCAGATGGTATACACGGGTAGTAGCATCAGGTTGAAGAATATCTCCTTCTTCCACCTCAATAATTTTACTCAAGTAGGCGGTATCTGAACTACCAGCAGGAATTGTGAGATGCTCTCCTCCCACATTAATTGTCATGTCAATGTCCTTATCAAGATCATACTTGTTATCCACACATGACACCATCCACAATGGGAACGACAGCAAAAAGCTCCATAAAGGATACATTTTTTTCACCTTACACATCATAATTTTATTTTAACTAAAATTCAACTATCATTATCAATAACGTTTCTCCACTTACAAATGTTGAGAAAAATCGACCACAAATATAGAAAAATTTACTATTTCCCTGAATTAAAGTCTTAAATCAGTATAAAATCTCCCATAAACTTCCTTTTGCAAGAACAAAACAGAAATCCTATCTTTGCAAAAAAGTTACAAAAATATGATTCACGAATACCAACTCCGGATTCTGCCCGAACAGGCAGCCAGCGAACAATCACTCAAACAATACATCAGTCGAGAAAAAGGTTTGGACGTACGTACCATTAATGCCATACGTATCTTGAAACGAAGCATTGACGCGCGTCAACGTACTATTTATGTCAACCTGACCATTCGTGTATTTGTCAACGAAACACCCTCTGAGGAAGAATTTGAACGTACGGATTATCCCAATGTAGAGGGTCATCCTGCGGTCATTGTAGTGGGTGCAGGTCCTGGAGGATTGTTTGCAGCCCTCAAGCTCATCGAATTAGGCCTTCGCCCTATTGTGGTAGAACGAGGAAAGAATGTACGTGAGCGAAAAGAAGACCTGGCCCGAATCAGCCGGGAGCACAAGGTAGACGCTGAATCAAACTACAGCTTTGGCGAAGGTGGAGCCGGAGCTTATTCTGACGGAAAGCTCTACACCCGCAGTAAAAAGAGAGGCAGCGTAGAAAAAATATTAAATGTATTCTGCCAGCACGGAGCCAGTCCTACCATTTTGTCGGACGCTCATCCGCATATCGGGACGGACAAGCTTCCCAGAGTCATCGAAAACATGCGTAACACTATTCTTGCCTGTGGAGGAGAAGTACACTTCCAGACTCGAATGGAGTCCATACTTATAGAAGGTCAAAAGGTAAAGGGTATTGAAACGAATACCGGAAAGACCTTTTTAGGTCCTGTCATTTTGGCTACCGGACATTCTGCCCGAGATGTATATCGCTGGTTGTATGCCCATGGGGTACAACTGGAAACCAAAGGGATTGCTATCGGTGTGCGACTGGAACACCCGTCTATGCTGATTGACCAGATACAATATCACAATAAAAACGGACGAGGAAAGTACCTTCCGGCCGCCGAATACAGTTTCGTACAGCAAGTAGACGGACGAGGAGTGTACAGCTTCTGCATGTGTCCCGGTGGATTTGTCGTACCGGCAGCCAGTGGTCCTCACCAACTGGTAGTCAACGGTATGAGTCCGAGCAACCGAGGCACCAAATGGAGCAACTCGGGTATGGTGGTAGAAACACGCCCGGAAGACCTTCTGCTCCCGGAAATGCAACTCCAGGCGGAACCTTTCCCCGAATCCAATGAAAGCCTGACGGAAGAACTGATTCTGCGCGACGGAAAGCAGCCTGAAGGTACCATCCATACATTAGCCATGATGCGTTTCCAGGAAAAACTGGAACAAATCTGCTGGCAACAGGGAAATATGCGTCAGACTGCCCCCTCGCAACGTATGGTCGATTTCACACGAAAGAAACTCAGCTACGATCTTCCGGCTACCTCTTATAGTCCGGGATTAGTATCTTCTCCCCTTCATTTCTGGATGCCCTCTTTCCTGAGTGAACGCCTGAGTAAAGGATTCCAGCTTTTCGGGAAGAGTTCACGTGGCTTTCTCACTAACGAAGCAGTCATGATTGCCGTAGAAACACGTACCTCCTCCCCCGTACGTATCGTACGCGATAAAGATACTCTGCAACATCTTACCGTGGAAGGGCTCTTCCCCTGTGGAGAAGGTGCCGGATATGCCGGAGGTATTGTCTCAGCGGGAATTGACGGAGAACGATGCGCCGAAGCCGTAGCCCATTATTTAAACCATTAATTACCTTATTATATGCACCACCTGCCGGAAATAGCCATCATTGAGCCCAACACACTGACAGCTCTCGGACTACGTACGATTCTGGAAGAACTTATTCCCGAGGCAGTCATACGTACGTTTTCTTCTTTTGAAAAACTGATAGACGATACACCCGACATGTATGCACATTATTTTGTGTCGGCCAACGTGTATTTTGAGCATACATCCTTTTTTCTGGAAAGAAAACCCAAATGTATTGTGCTCTCCGCAGGAGAACCTCCCTTGCTGACTGGAATCCCAAGCCTGAATATTCTTCTTCCACAGGAGCAACTAGTAAAAACCATCATGCAGACCCGAAAACGAGGCCACGAGCTGACGCATCATCCCGTAACGCCTCCTGCCACCGATGCAGAACATGAACTAAGTGCCCGAGAGATTGAGGTGCTCAGGCTTGTGACTAAAGGATTAATTAACAAAGAAATAGCAGACAAGCTTCACATCAGTCTGACTACGGTTATTTCCCACCGGAAAAACATCACAGAAAAATTGGGTATTAAGTCCGTATCCGGCTTGGCCATCTATGCGGTCATGCACGGATACGTAGAAGCCGACAGTATATAAAGTTTATTTAAATAACTTCGGCAACCAATTATTCAAATATTTTCGCCAGTTGCGCCATTCATGCCCGCCATCCGTCTCTGTATATTCATATTTATACCCATGACGATCAAGCAACTGACGAAACGCCACATTGTCCTGATATAAAAAATCTGCATTTCCGATAGCTATAAAATACAGTTTCGGAGCTGCTGCAAACTGAGTTGCTAACTTTTCCTCCAGATTCTTATAGATATAAGTGTTCTCTCCTTTCGATTCACGGTTAATTGCCGCAGAAAAGAGTCCTACATAATCAAACTTGTCCGGATAATTGGCAGAGATATACAATGAATGGAATCCTCCCATCGACAATCCGGCAATTGCCCGATGCGCCTTATCGTTTATCGTCCGGTAATGACTTTCCACAAAATTCATAATATCCGGAAATGCTTTCTCATAAGAGCCCTCCATGGTTTTCGGATTCATGAAAGAAGGTTTGTACATACTGTTAGGATATTCCCCCGGTACAGCCTGCTGTGCCCCATTTCCATTCGGCATCACTACAATCATTGGCTCTGCTTTTCCTTGGGCTATCAAATTATCCAAGATCTGTACAGCACGCCCCAGTTCACTCCAGGCATTCTCATCTCCTCCGGCCCCGTGCAACAAATAAAGAACCGGGTAACGTTTTGTCCCTTCCTCATAACCAGCTGGGGTATATACCGTCATCCGACGACGTTCCATCCCCAAAGAAGGGCTCGGATACCACACCTTCGCAACCGTCCCATGAGGTACTTCCCGAACAAAATAATTCTCAGACAAAGCTCCATCCACAAGAAAATAGTTCATGTAAGTAGCTATATCACGAAGCATATATATATTGGAGGGGTCAAGCATACGCACACCATCCACATAAAAGCAATAAGTATGCAGTTCGGGCGCAGGCAAAGCAACCGTATAGCTCCACACACCATTCTCTCCTTTTTCCATCCGTTGACGTCCTGCCATTTCTACCTCTCCCAATGGAGTCTGCTGCCGGGACTTTTCAAAGAAGTCTGTTTCTACCCATACTTCCCTAGCCTCAGGAGCCAGCAGACGAAAAGTCACAGTTTGATTCTTTACTTCGGGAGAAATAAGATCTCCCGTATTGACAGACACAGTTTCCTGTGCCCAAGCGGAGAGTGAGAAAATACATACCGCTACCAAACTCAAAAATTGTTTCATTCTTTTCATACGTTAATCCTATTACTACGTACAAAAATAAGCAAAATCCTCATTTATTAGGATTGCCCGTCCAAGCAAATTGGCGTTACTTTGCAGCCGTTAACTAAACTATATCTTTCAACAGAATGAAAAAAAATATTGCTATTGTTTCGTTACTGGCTGTTTCTATAAAGAGCGCCTTGGCAGGTCCGGTATCACCTGAGAACTCTCTACCTAAAGATACAACAAAGGTTATTGATATAGAAGAGGTTGTGGTTATTGCTACCCCGAAGGAGAACAACCGTTTGCGTCAGCAAGCCACTTCGTCGACTTCCTTCTCACAAAGTGCGATGCGCAATAATTCGGTAACCTCTGTAAAATCATTGTCTGCACTGGTTCCGAACTTATTCATTCCAGACTATGGTTCTAAACTGACGACTTCGGTTTACATCCGAGGCATCGGCTCGCGTATCAATACACCGGCTGTGGGACTTTATGTGGACAATATTCCCTTTATCGACAAATCGGCTTTCGATTTCAACTATTCCGATATTGAGCGTATCGACGTAATGCGGGGTCCGCAAGGAACGCTCTACGGGCGTAACACCATGGGAGGACTTATCCGCGTGTTTACCAAGTCACCGTTTACGTACCAAGGAACAGACTTTCGTTTAGGTGCTGCCACCTACAACAATTACAATGCCTCACTTACGCATTACCATCGTATTTCCAATCAGTTTGCCTTTTCTGTGGGATTGTTTTATGACCACAAAGGAGGTTTCTTCAAAAACGACTTTAACGGAAAACGAATTGATACAGACGATGAGTTTGGCGGACGTATACGTGCCATTTATCTGCCGACCGAAAACTTGAAGCTTGACTTTACTGTCAACTACGAATACACCAACCAGGGCGGCTATCCGTATGAATACACAGGTAAAGTCAGCGGAGAAGAAGACCGTGCCGACTACATCGGCCG
>ULOK01042148.1_pt1 | contig 13269 bp, 6 predicted proteins | sample 1952501 | NCBI WGS metagenome assembly ULOK01 (sample SAMEA4835601, study PRJEB28245) | human gut metagenome | biome: gut microbiome; material: fecal sample | place: Denmark | collected 2008
ACGCCACCAGTCAAACTCCCCATTCGCCGGTAGTGTACCATTACCATTCAGTTTTGTATTCGTAGAGAACATATTCCAGATGGTCAGGTCATTCAAATGATTCGGCACTTGATTGGCGTCTCCGCCCTGTCTGGACTGCACAAAACCACCTGTACAATTATCTATCAGCGTAGCACGAGGCTGAGTGGCATGCGATTCAAAGCAAGCATCATCTCCCCACGTAACCTTCCAGATAACAGCCCCCATACTGGGTTTTGATACACCGCAGGCATGATACTGCCCGGTATTACTCTGGAACGTAGGATATTCATCCGCCAACGGACCGTCTGTACAATCACGCACCGCACCGATAAATACCCGGCTGGAACCTTGGGAGCGGATGGCTGCATGACCGCGATTTCCAGTAATATTAATCTTATAAGCAGAAAAATTCGCACTCGAAATAATTGAAGCCGCCTCGCTCACACTCTCAAAATTCACACGCCGCATCCATGAATTGACAACGCGCATAAAAGCAATCGGTTTATAAGCCCCGTCATCAATCCAACTGCGGTGATGCTTGAAATCATCTACAGCATGTCCCACAAACGTCAAATCTTCTACGCCCACGTTCTCATAACAAGAATACTTGTGCAGTTTCCAGTTCCACTGTGCATCCACCTCATGCATAATCGGTTCTTTAAAGGTAATTTCATCCCCGCTGATGTTCACAATCTGATGATAATCCTCCACCTGCACTCCTTTTGTTGAGATATTGGTCATCGTCGATTCCCAGGCATACGGCAACAGCTCTTGTTTCACCAGTTCCGGACTATTATCGTGCAAATACAGACACACCCATTCACCGACTTTAAAATTCGATGCTCCGGCCACTTTTACCTTAAAGGTTCCTTTCTCGGCATTTCCCGTCACTTCATACTCAGTTCCCAGCCATGCATTATGCTTGATGTTAATCATCACCGGAGAAGAATACATCACCTCCGTATCGGTTGGCAAATTCGGAGTATCCATTTTAATGAACGTTTTGTCGGGCCCGTCTCCTTTTATTACAAAGTTCCCACCATAGATAATGATAGACGAGCTCGTATTATTCCCTTTTCCATCGTACGCGGGGTTTTCAACACCTTGTGTCAGCGTATTATCCTCCTCATTATGCAGCACATATTCTCCTGCCGGAAAGTAGAACACCACTCTTGCATTGGCATTTGAATACGATTTGCTTTCGTCGTCAATGCGTACCAACTTTTTTTCTTTCAGCAATTTCAAAAATGCCTCCCGTGCAGTCAAATCGGGATGAGCATCCATATATTCCTTTACATTAATCGTTTCATATCCTAATGCAAATCCATCAGGAGCTTCCACCTCCCCATGTTTGTAACCGGCATAAGAAAAATCCAGCAACACATTATCGGCCGAACCTGCCACAAATTTGTTCCAGGCATCCGTGGTACCTTTTCCCTGCACTTGTGTACTAATTTTCTTCTCTCCACAACGCAAAGATATAGTCAATGTTCCCGCATCCTCATCCGTCGAACATCCTGCAAAAGGAGAAAAAGCCGCAGCCGGTTCCTTTTCTACATCCCATACCTGACGGGTGCCTATTTGTATCCACTGAGAACCGTTATAAGAAACCTCCCAGAAGTTTTTTTCTCCCACCCGGAACTGAGGAGTAAAAGTTCCTTTCCCTGCTGAACTGAGCGCAGGAGCAGGTTGTCCGTCAACAGTCATTAAATTTTCAGTCTTTCCGTCCAATTCATATACCCAGTAACCATCCACATCAATACCAATCACCGGGACAGAATTCTTTTTCACCAGTTCCTCCTCTACATACACAGTAAGCACATGCCCGTTATCCAGCTCCACCTGATAACGCCCGCTGCTTTCTTTCACACAAGTGAGTATTTTCACTTTTCCCTCAGCTAGCTGCTGCATATCAGCCACATCACGGTTCATCTGGACAATTACATCACTCACTGTCGGTGTATTATCTCCTTCCGTGCTTCCGTTACCTTCATTACCTTCCTCACCTGCCGGATTTTCATCCGTACATGCACATACCATCCCTATCGCCATTATCGCCCAGAAAAGCAACAATCTGCCAGTCAAGAATCTTAAACAAGTTCTTTTCATTCAAATTCCAGTTCTTATTATTTTCTTACAACTATATGGCAAAACTACCCCGTAATAGCAATGCATCTACTACGGGGCAGTACCTTTATTTCAAGGCATTCAGCCAAGGTGGTACCACGCCAAATCTTTGCCGAAGCTGTGCCTCATACAATGACTCTGGAGTAACCTTTACCCCTGTACTTTCTTCGTATGTCAGCTGACCTTCTTCTTGTGAGAAAGTAACTGCTTGTCCATGTGTTCCAACCACAATAGGAGGATAGATTTTCCACCATTTATCCCCGGAAAGCCACCAATGAAAATCATTTTTCCAGGGATTTCCTTTTTCATCAGTTGTACCAGTCACATTCAGATTCCAGATCGTCAAATCTCTCAAATGATTTGGGGCTTCCGTTTCTGCTCCTCCGGCATGATAATACACCAGCCCTCCGCTACAATTGTCAAACAGAGTGGCACGAGGCTGAGTGGCATGCGACTCAAAGCAGGCATCCTGTCCCCAAGTAACATTCCATACCACCGTACCGATACTTGGTTTTGACACACCACAACCATGATATTGCCCATGTCCAATCTCATCTATACTCTCATCTCTTACTTTTCCAATAAAGACACGGGTAGATTCCTGAGCACGTACTGCCGAATGTCCACGTTTACCGGTAATACGAATGTTGTAAGCAGAGCAATTGGCAGACTGATCAAAAGTAACTGCTTCACTAATACTTTCGAAAGTCACATTCCGCACCCATGAATTGACAGCACGCTGAATTGACAAAGGCTTATAGGCATAATCATACATCCAGCCCTTACTTTCGTCCGCTCCTTGTCCATGGTGATAATAAGGAGAAAGTAACGATTCTCCTCCCACAAAGGCCAAATCTTCTACTCCCACATTTTCTATATGCTTATATTCACGGATTTCCCATCCATTATTAAAATCTTTAATAGACACATCAATATCGCTCAGGATAGGGTCATAAAAAGTAATCTCACCACCACCTACAGTTCTTACCTGATGAAATTCTATTACCTGAATTCCATTTCTATCTTCCGACGTTCCTGATTCATATCCAGGCTGTTTCTTAATACTCCATTCAAAAGAATTAGAGTTATTACAAAGAGGCCCCAGCTCTTTCTGCAAAAGTCCGTCATCTGCACTACGCAAACGTAATTGCACCCAACTTCCCGGTGTAATATTTTGTGTAGACGATACCTTTACCTTAAAATCTCCCTTCGAAGCATCCTCCGTGACATACGCCAACAATGGTGAATTACCTGTATTACGAGGACTATTTGAATGACCAATCGAAATTAAGGCTCTGGTAGACTTTTCATTTGTACCGATATGATCTTCCATAATCAGTTTTGTTTTATCTGGGCCATCTCCTTTGATAATAAAATTACCTCCATAAATCTGATAAGGAGCCTCATTATTATCTGTTTTACCCTGCAATACATACTCTCCTTCCGGGAAATAAATAACAATTCGCGCATTGGTATTCAAAGCACCTGTATTTGTTTTGCGAATCAATTTATTTTTATCCAGAATATCCTCTAAAGCATCCCGAGCGGATAATGAATTCTTTTTCATATAATCCGCTACATTATAAACGGTGTACCCACTCCATGAAAATCCATCTGAAGGAACCTCATTACCATAATGATATCCGGCGTAAGAATAATCCAACAATACATTTTGAGAGTCGTCCCCAAACAAAAAATACTGCCAAGCTTTGGCAGTATTTTCAGAATCTGTTGTAGTTAATAGTTTCACTGGAATAGTGACCGCCCTGCAATACCCTTCTTTCGAGAATATCTTCAGCACCAGTTTATCCTCATACTCTCTATTTAACGTATTTACCGAAGGAGCCTTTACAGTCATCAACGCTTCTTCAACCTTGATTTCCCAGTCTTTTGTCTCAATTACAATCTTATCTACATTTTCTCCTTGCACTACATTCCATAATATTGTTTCACCCAAGTGAAATTCTACCGGTGTAGTTTCTCCGTATTCTACGTCCAAACTTAATCCATCAAAAATATAGACAGTCTTGTTTAAAGTCTCCGTGGCTCCTCCTTCGCCCTCAGACGTCCATGTAAAAGTAATAGACTTACCATCAGGTGACACTTTCACATCATCAAAAATAGAAACCAGTCCCTGGGCTTTACCCGGATCTGCCAAGCCGATACCATCTTCCCAATTGGTACCATCAAATGAATAAATCCAGTATCCCTGCGCATTCACAGCAAATTCAGGGGTTTTTCCATTTACGGGATCTGCACTCACTTTATTTCCATTTTCCGTCAAAGGAAGTGTTTCTCCATCTTTTGTGTAATACCAATATCCATCCGAACCAATAGACATCACCGGAAGCGCCTCATTCGGTTCACCGCTATAGACATTCACTTCCATAGATTCTCCATTACTCAAATCCAAAGTATAATCTCCATTCTCAGCCTTGCTATAACCTACAATCATATACTGGCCATAAAGCAAGCCCTGATAATTGGCAATATCCTGATTCATCTGTGGCAACATTGCCTCAATCTTCTCCAAACGGGCATTCAAATCGTCAATGTCTTTTCGGAGATCGTCTCTTTCGCTGCACGAGAAAAGTGCAGCGAGAGAGAGTAAACTAATAAATATATATGTTATTTTCTTCATGGCTCAATTTATTTATTCAAATTTGGCACCATATTCTGCATAAGTAGCGTTTGGAACAAAGATTCCATTCGTACGATCATATTCTCCACCATCAAATGGATTCGTTTCCTCAACGGACAGCAATGTGTTTGTTTGTCCTGTAGGGGTCGTACCACCAAAATAATTAAACTTAATAGTTGAAGTAGAACCATTATATTGAATATTATCACTTATTACATAGGTTCCTGCTTCTGACTTCTCAGCATTTATAAATGTAGCTTTCTGATCTTCCGTTTCATCTGTCCAGAATAAATTATTTTGTAACGTTACGTTAGCTTTAATTACACCTCTAACCAAAGACTGAGAAGCTGGTATGAAATTTACAAAAGTATTATTAGAAACTGTAATATTTCCCGATAAATCAAAACCCGAAGCACAAACAAGATTTCCATTGATAGCATTACCTACAACAGGAGAATAGAACACATTATTTTTAATATAAATACTATTATAAGTAAAAGCTTTTGTTGCATTAAAGAAACGAGTAGCTGTCCAGTTTCCAGACATTTTAAAGGATGAGTTCACTAAAACAATATTATTAATAGTAACACCATCTTGATTTATATTAAAGAAATTCTTTCCTTCTGGAATTTCTATACTACAATTGTCCAAAATAAAATTATCCAAGGTTCCAGAGCCAGTAGTCTGACCTATATAATTAAATGTAGCCCCTGATTTTAAAACGAAATCGATGTTTTTAGCAATGAATCCCGTTCCAGTATCCTTAATTGGTAAATATTTAGCTAATGTAATAGTCACTCTTTTATTGGGATTATCACCTATCAAAATTGATTTTTTCAAAGCTCCTTTGCTAAAACTTACGTTAATACCTTCCTTAATAAAGAAAACTCCATCTGCTGTAATTTCTTTATCTGAATCCACCAAAGTAACATCGGGAAAATCAGTTTTATTAATAACAACAGTATGATTACCCGTTTCGTCTCCAACTTGCCCCACTATAATATCATTTCCAGCCTGCCATTCTGCATAATAACTAGAAATAACCTTTGTAGCTTCCACCTGAATCTTATCAACAGCCCAAGTTACTCCTTTATTTACCTGAACAGTCAAATCTTTTGTGTTATCTGCAGTTGCCGCACGTCCCAAAGTCGTAGATGCTGCAGATTCAGCCGGTGCTTTAAGCGTAAGAACAGCAATATTAGTTTGTGCATCAGGCTCACCCAACACGGCTGTCCAACCTGCAGGTGCAGATACAAATGCATTATCACCTTTCACCTCTACATTCAGCGAAACTTCCTCACCATAGCCTACAGTCAAAACGCCATTCTTAAATTCAGCCACATTTTCTGTCTGAATATCACAGACTAAAGCCTCCACAATAGGCAGAGAATACACCTCATCATTTTGTAATGTGACAACCAATTCTCCATTAACCACATCTACATCTTTAAAGAACTCATCTGTAACGGTAACGCTACCACTTGTAGTTGCCAAAACAGGCTGACCGTCTGCACCCAATACCTGTGTAGCTCCATTACCAAAATCCACAGTCCAGTATCCATTCGCATCTATCGCAAATTTAGGAGTAGGTGCATTATCGCCTACGGCCTCTTTGCCAGAATCTTCTCCATTGATAACCCATGTACCATTTTGGCTTATCGTAATCTGCGGATAATTTACCGTACCTTGTTTACCCTGCGTAAGTGTTAACTCTGTATTATCACTCAATACCAGTTTATATGAATTGCTAGCTTCATCATACACACAAGATTGAATGGTTTGTTTTCCATCGGTCAAAACCTTCAAGACATTCATGTTATCATTGATGGCACTCACCTGAGCTTCAAGGCTCTCCACACGGTTTTTCAGTTCATCCACATCATTTCTCAAATCATCCGTATCACATCCTGCCCATACAAATAACATTAGCAGGAAAGGCAGTAAAGATTTAAAGTTTTTCATAAGATATATCATTTTAGTTATTATTTTACATTGATTACCATATTAATTCTTTTCGACTCACTATGTTTATAGTTTTCATTAGACACATAGAAAGTTGCCCGATAAGTACCGACTTCATTGTATGTATATTCATACGAAGAGAAGCGATTGGTCATATTCTTTAAAGCTACTCCCGTGTCTGGTGAACAAGCATTAATCACCAAATAATCTGATACCAGCCACGATTCACGTAAACCTTTTCCTTGAGCTGCGCTATGCACATAGAAGCTACCGGTAGTGGCATTAGAAAGGTTCCACATACCCCAAATGTTATTGGTTACAGTACCATACCACAAAGCGCTTTCAATCAGATTATTACTAGAATCATAATATCCATTGTTTTTTGACAGGTTCGGATCGATTTCTACACTACTCACATCGGAACTCCATACGTTAACGGGAGTAAATCCCATTCCTGAAGCATACAAATCAACAGTAGAACCATTTGTCAATACATTCGTAATTTTGACCTTATTGAAGTTCAATCTTGGCTGTTGCTTTGATGCATCATGCGGATGTACATGAATAGCCAATGTAATATTTTTTCCAAAATGAGACATCATATCCATTTCATAACTCACTGTCTTATTTGCAGCTACCGGAAGTTCTTCCTGCTTCACCCATTCTGTCCATCCTGCAAAATCCGTCAACAGCTGACAATCACCAGGAAAATCATCTTTATAAAGACCCGGGAACTCTTCAGACATATACATGCTGAAAAGGTTATCATATCCACCGCTATATTGCGTACTAATTTCTACAGTCAGTTTTGAAGAAACAATCTGCGTCGGGTCAATCGTAGTCCTTTCCCGATAATCAAAATTATGTCCTGTTTCTCCGCTAAAAAAGGTAATGTTATCAGGATCTCCCCCAATATTAAATTTAATAGGGGTACCCTTTGTCACAGTAATTATTTTACCGTCATACACTACATTATCGTTTGTTTCAACCGTTACATTCACATCCTTTAGGTCTTTCTCTAGTTCATTGTTACATGCCCCAAGAGAAAAAGCTGCCAATGTAAGAAACAATAAATTATATGTTTTCATAATTTTATCTACTTTAATATCGTATTCATAATTACCAGCCAGGATTATTTTCTGTAATAGCCTTGTTCACAGACATTTCCTGGTCAGGTATCGGGAAATAATTATAAGCCTCCGTCACATTCTTAAAATAGTTATGTACACTGTTAGTCTGAACTTGCTTCCATTCATCTCCTGCAGATAAAGCCACATTTACCATTTCATGCATATTGGTTACAAATTCTCCCCAGCGTATCAAATCATAACGACGAGTAAACTCAAAGCACAATTCCATTGCACGTTCATCTTTTACAGCTTGACGGAAACCAGTCTGATCCAAACCACTCAGCGTAGAAATTCCAGCTCTTGAACGAACCATATTAATACATCTATATGCCAGTTCATTAGGACCTCCATTCACTTCATTCTCTGCCTCAGCAATCATCAGCAATACATCTGAATATCGCAAAATAGGGAAATTGATACAGGTATAGTTCTTATCCTTCTTATCTGCCTCATATTCACGACGATACTTTGCACAAGCACGTCCTTTATCCTTTACTTCACTAGGATTCTCAAAATCTCCCACCTGATGATAGTTTTCTGCTGTTCCAGTATATTCTCCATACGAATAGGTTTTCTCACCCCAATTATGGAATTCATCAAGAATTTTTCGCATAGAACCTTTTACAAAATAACGTCCTGTAACAGAGACTTTGGATTTGTTATCCTTTTCCACATACTTAAATGGAGCCAGATTCCAATAAAAACGTTCATAATCACCATTAGCTGTATATAAATCAAACAGCTTCGGAGTTGCAAATATAAACTGATAGCTGTATCCCGGGTCGTTTTTACCAACCACATCGCTATTATTTGACAAGTCAGGACCTTCCAATCCTACATTGTTTCCCCAGCGACCAGCGGCTTTCACATCCGTCTGATTTCCACCAGCAAACTCTACTTCCCAAATGCTCTCGTACTTTCCAGTACTATTGTATTGGTCTGAACACAGATCAATAAATACATCCCAGTAATTATCAACCAAATCATGACCTTCATTCATCACTTTCTGGGCATATTCACTTGCCTTAGCAAAATATTCGGTTTCTTTTCCAGATGGTTGAGTTTTCATTCTATGATACTCTCCAGCACGGAACAAGTATACTCTTGCTAAAATACCCCATGCAGCAGAACGAGAAACGCGACCAGGTTTATATCCTAACTCACTGGCATGTAACAAACCGGCATGTTCTCCATCTGCCACTTCAGACATTTCAGTGACGATAAAATCATAAATTTTATCTCTATCAGTCCGAGGAAGACTCAAATCCACTACCGTATTAGTAGATTCTGTTTTAAATGGCACATCTCCCCAGTTTTGCACCAACGTAAAATAATAAAAGGCACGTAAGAAACGAGCTTCAGCTATATATTGCGCCTTTTTCTCATCTGTAAGGTCTGTTGCCCGATCAACGTTCTCCAAGAACATATTAGCACGGTTAATACCAGAATATAAAGTATACCACATACCTGTGACAGCCGGATCACTAGATACAGTATTAGCACAAATAAGTCCCTTATCAGCAGGCTGACGTGTACTAGTTCCACCATAATGCTGCAAATCATCACCACCAGCAAGATACATAAAGTTATCTCCATAGAAAGTTGATTGTCCCAGTATGGCATACACACCTGTCAAGAAGGATTCCGCCTCTGCAGCATTATTAAAATATTTTTCAGGAGAAAGCTTATAGGGTTCCTTATCTAAGAAATTGCACGCTGAAACCAATCCCCCAAACAAGAAAGCACATAAAGCGTATTTTATTATTTTCATATATTTCACGATTTATAATTCAACCCTTTATTAAAATCCCAAATTAACACCGAAACTCAAAGTGAAAGCTCTCGGATAAGAAGAAAAGTCGAGTCCAGGAGTCAATGCACTGTTACGAACAGATACTTCAGGATCATAGCCAGAATAGCTAGTCCACGTCCACAAGTTCTGAGCAGCTACATATACTCTTGCATTGCTTAACTTTGCCTTTGCAATTAAAGTTTTCGGGAAAGTATAACCCAATGTTACAGTCTTTAAACGCAAATAAGAACCATCTTCAATAATACGTGAAGAAATTACATTGTTAGACGCAGACTTAGTAGCTGCAGGAATATCACTTTCAGGATTTTCCGGGGTCCAACGATTGGCATAAGAAGCAAACTGATTCAAATCCTTTTTACCACCTGCATTTTCAAAGAACAAACGGTTAGCATTCATGATGTCATTACCGTATGACCATTGGAAGAAAACACTCAAGTCAAACCCTTTATAAGTAAAACTATTGGTAAAACCACCTGTATGAATCGGAAGACCACGACCAATAATCGTACGGTCATTTGTATCAATAATTCCATCCCCATTTACATCCTTATACTTAGGCATACCGGGTTGTGTATTAGCTTCTGAACTAAAATATGGAACATTGTCTTTCAGTGTATAGCTATTTCCTGATTTAACAAAATCATCATACTTATAAGTACCTTCATAAATATAACCATACATCATACCCATCGGCAAACCTACTTTAGCAATATAACTAGGTTGAGAATTATAATTCTGGTCAAATCTGGCAGCAGTAGTTAATGACAATTGGTTTTCTGCCAACTCAAGTACTTCATTCTTGTTGAATGCAATATTAAAGTCACTGGTCCAAGTAAAATCTTTTGTTTGAACATTCACAGTGCTCAAGCTTAATTCCAAACCATCATTACGAACCTTACCGATGTTCTTCGTTGCACTATAGTATCCAGAAACAAGAGGCAAAGAAGCTTCCAAAAGCAAATCACGCGTAGTTTTACGATAAACATCTGCCGTGAAATTCAATCTTTCATTAAAGAAACTCAAATCCAAACCAACATTCCATTGCTCAGTTGTTTCCCATTTTAAGTCTTCATTTGGAAGTGAAACAGGTACCATACCTACACTACTCATGTCATTATCAAAAGGATAAACGCCACTCGGTATACTTCCATTGGAAATATAATCTCCCTGTTTTTCCTTCAGCATCTGCAACAAAGCATAATAGTCATACTCTCCAATACGGTTATTACCTGTTAATCCCCAGCTCACACGTAATTTACCTGCTCCTACAACTTTCTTAATTGGAGCCATAAATTCTTCTTCCATAAAATTCCAGGCTAAAGAACCAGAAGGGAAGTAACCATAACGATGTTTTTTACTAAATTTTGAAGAACCATCGGCACGGAATGAAGCAGTTGCATAATATTTTGATTTATAATTATAATTCAAACGTGCCAGATAAGACATCATAGACCAAGAGCTCTTCAATGAAGACGAAGAAGACAAAGTACCATCTGCCATTCCAGCCATTCCTAATGACTCATTTGGAATATGAGTAGATTTCAGCGAATAATATTCATAATCTGAATTCTGGAATGTAATACCCACCAAAGAATTAAAGAAATGTTTCTTCTTAATATTAGTCTGATAAGTCAAGGTATTTTCATTCAACCAAGTCAGACGTTCATTACGAATTATCTGTGCATTTACTTTATCTGTTGAAGTCGGGCCACCGTAACGGGTATTCGAATTATTAAACTGATCATTCTTACGCGCATCGTATGTATAGCCACCCGAAACCTTCAATTTCAAACCTTTAATGAACTCATAAGATACATATCCATTTAACTGAAGATTATTGATATAATACTTGCGATATTCTTCCTTTAAAGAACGAATCGGATTGAAACGATAGTCATTACTACTATCAATAGCCTCATCCATTACATCGTTCAACAATGATTCCATCGATTTATTAGGATAAGTAACAGGACGGTATCCCCACACACTATAAAACAAGTTATTCATACCACTATAAGAAGTTTCAGATGGTGTACTACCAGTCTGAATACTACGAGAATAATTAGTGGTAAGGTTAATATCTAACTTATCTCTTTTAATAACCGTATTGGCACGTGCCTGAAAACGTTCATAACCAGAATTCAACAAAATACCATCCTGATTATAATATGATACAGAAGCATTATAACGAACACCTTCTGTTCCTCCTGTCAGTCTTATATTATGATTATGCTGCAAAGCTGTACGCAAAATCTCATCTTGCCAATCATACTGGAAAATGTCACGATAATCATCCAGAGTCCATTGTTTTCCCTGATATTCCATAAGATATCCCCCTGTTGAATTCGCAATAGAAGCCGGATATGTTTCAGCCTGAAGTTTTACGAACTCGTACGCATCCATCATCGGAATAGTCCGCGTTACATGATGCATAGTCACACTACCATCGTATGTAATCTGCGCCTTACCAACCTTTCCTTTCTTTGTTGTAATGATGACAACACCATTCGCACCACGGGCACCGTAAATAGCCGTAGCTGATGCATCCTTCAAAATATCCAACGATTCAATATCCGAAGGGTTGATAGTGCTGGCAATAGCTGCATCTTCTACCGGGAAACCATCAATCACATAAAGCGGAGAGTTATCCTGTGTCAACGAGTTGTTACCACGAATCACAATGTTCATGGTTCCACCTGGGGTACCTTCACTGGAAGACACATTTACACCGGCAATACGTCCACCTAAGGTCTGGTCGAATGAACCAACCGGAGTATTCAGCAATTCATTCATATCTGCCTTAGCCACGGAACCGGTCAAGTCTTTCTTTCTTACTTCCTGGTAACCTACTACTACTACTTCATCCAATACCTTCGTATCTTCTTCCAATACGATAGACATCGGTTTAGAGGTATCCACCTGCAGTTCTTTTGTGGCATAGCCAATAAAAGAGACCACAATAACGGATTTTTTGTCGGGTACTCCCAATGAGAACTTACCATCAATATCAGTAATAGTTCCCTGAGTAGTCCCTTTCACTTGGATACTGGCACCAATAACGCTTTCACCCGTCTGGTCAACCACAGTACCCCTCACGAGTACCTGGGCCATAGCCACAGTTACAGAGAACAAGACGAACAACATCATGCTCAATCCCCTTCTCCATAGAATAGTTCGGAATTCGGTTTGCATACAAGAATTTAGATTAAATTTAGATTTTAAAGTTTTCGTCACAAATGTACAGTTTAATTATAGAAAGAGGTGACAAAATAGTTCATTTAAGGGTGCAAAAATATTCATTACCTAAAATACGCTCCAAAAAGCAAATTCATAACCAAATGATTCACAATGATATACAAAATACAATATGATAAAGAACATCTATTAAACGCCACTAATTTCACCCTTCAAAAAACGCTTCGACGTTTAGTCCAAAACGCAAGTACGTTTTAGTTAAAACGCAAGTGCGTTTGACTTCAAACACAAGGACGTTTTAATCCAAACGCACTTGCGTTTTCAAAAGATACCAAAAATCATCTTTTTGAGGGTGTGTCAAAATGATGCATCCTCTTTTT
>ULOK01005794.1_pt1 | contig 13255 bp, 8 predicted proteins | sample 1952501 | NCBI WGS metagenome assembly ULOK01 (sample SAMEA4835601, study PRJEB28245) | human gut metagenome | biome: gut microbiome; material: fecal sample | place: Denmark | collected 2008
CCTTTAAAGGGCACAACTAAAAAACAAATAAAAAAACATCTGAGACCCGAGTGAACATATGTATGTTACCGAATCTGTGAATATCCCCGACGAATTGGAAAGGCAACTCAAGAGGGACCGTTTAGTCCTTTTTGTAGGCGCTGGAGTATCTATTCCTTCCGAGCTTCCGAGTTTTTTCGGGCTCGCTACCGAACTAGCTGGGCAGAGCGGCCACACGTCTCCTACTGAGAAAGACGCTGACCGACTAGATTATTTCATAGGCCGTCTTTCCGATGATCATTTCAATGCTCATGAAATAACCAAAAAGATTTTTCAAGAGAAGCAACCTACCGCCAGCAGTGAGCATAAAGCTGTCATGGCGCTAGCCGCGGCCTGTAAAACACCACGAATCATCACTACGAACTATGACAATCTTCTTGCAGAAGCGTCGGATGGACAAGGCCTTGATTATGGCGAACAATACTTCGCACCGGCTCTCCCTCTCGGGCGCGATTTCAAAGGATTAGTTCACCTTCATGGTTCCATACTTAGGCCCAGCAAGAACATGGTGCTTGACGATAAGGACTTTGGGAAGGCTTATTTCACTGACGGTTGGGCAACACGCTTCCTCACTGAAGTGTTCGCCAACTACACCGTTTTATTCATTGGCTACAGTGTCAACGATCCTGTCATCAGATATCTGTCTCTCGGTCTGCATTCCAATGGGCCTAAACATTTCATTTTCCTTGGTCATAACAACGAAGAGCCGAAAGACCATTATGAAAACACCTTGGCCAATTTCGAACATCTACAGTTCGAAACCATTGAATATCCCGTTCAGAATGGGAATCACCAAGCACTGATCGATGCTCTTAACGCTTGGGCAGAGCATGAAACGCAGTCAGTTCCAGATCGCATTCGAAAAACAAAAGAACTTGTTGAAGCGGGTATTCCGCAAACACAGCATGACACAGATAGTCTCCTTAGCGAACTCTCCACACCGTCGGGCTTAGACACTTTTATTCAAACCGCAAAAGAACCAATATGGATTAATTGGCTCTACGAGCAAAAACGATATTCAACGCTGTTCGATGGCACAGAGCCTCAAACACCCCAACAGCGGCAACTCCTCAACTGGATTACACGAATCTGCAACATAAACTTCAATAGCGAGAGTATAACCCTGCAGTACATCAAGCTATGCCAGCAGAGACTGTCCGATTATGCTTTCCAGTCATTTTCAACATCCGCAATTCAACCTAGCAACGATGGAACGCCGAAGAAAGCGCTGCAAGCATTCCTCTCAACATCCATAAAAGATAAAACAATGCCGTATATGCCGCATGATTCTTTATTGTGCGGCTTCGAAGACCAATTCCGCGCTTCCAATATTGTTTGGGAAGCCGCATTGCGCCCATTTTTGGAGTTTGATCGAAGCTCAAAATTCTATGAGCCAGATCCGGTTCCTTTTTCTTCCGGCGAGAAGCCCGATGTCAACGTTAGTTGGAACATTCCGTCAAGCTTTGGACAAGGAATCATCGATGACCTCGCCTCAAGATGCGAGCACTCGCCGTCCTTCGAAAGGATCATCGAAAATTCAATAAATCAGGCAATGAATTTGCTTTCAGAATATTATTCGGATTCGAATCACGAACATTGGAACGCGTTCATTCGCATTTGGATACCTGAAATTGAAGCTTGTGGAAATACACGAGGCGATCTACATCTCATTATCGATACACTTCGCGTATTTGGAGAGCAGCACAATGAGAAAAACGAACTCGCCAATCGCTGGATCCACAGTGATCAAATCGTTTTGCGGCGTCTTGCCATCCATGAACAGGAAATCAGCGAAGCAGCTCCTGATGAAAAGCTTGAGTGGTTGCTGAAGCAGAATCTTCTTTTTGGCAGATTTTGCGAACATGAGGTTCGGCAGCTCTTCAAGGCTGTTATAGAACATGTTTCAGCAGCACAGAAAGCGTCACTTCTAGAAGAACTGCAGCCTCCGTATAGCCCTGAAGATATTCCGAATAGAGCCAAAACCACAGACAAAGACGAAAGACAACGGCTCATACGCTTGTATGAGTTATTTAATCGGGTCTGCTGGCTGTCTGCAGCCGACCCGAATTGGCATGAAATACAGCAGCTGCAATCACTCTATGAAAAAGATTTTGGCTTTGTTCCAGACCCGGACTCAGACGTTCCGCTCAAGATTTATCATTCAGTAAAAGGACGAATCTCTCTAGAGGAATTCGCCTCATTAGTCAAACAATCTCCCAGTAAAGCGATTTCCAAAATTTTGTCTTTGCCTAAGGACGCCGATGCCTTTGACTCATTCTCTTTTGAAGCTGGATGCAGACTCATCGGCGAATATTGTTCAGAGCATCCGCAGGATACCCGCGGCCTTTGGGACGCCATCCTAGCCGATCCAAACACCACTGAATATGAAAGAGCGCAGATTGTTCTGTTTATTACCAACGAGATTCGAAGCGCAGACTTCAAGAATGATGTTTGCAACATCACACAACGCGTATGCGCTTTCGATTGGAACGAGGCTAATCTTTATTCACCGATTTTCTTTGTCACAGAGCAAATCAGTCGAATTGAATCAGAAAACGCAGAATCATTTTTCCAGACAGCCCAGCATTTCATAGATTCTTTGATTCCAAAATATGGCCAGGCTTTTCATACAGAGAAGCCAAACATTAACCAATTTGACTATGTAGCCTGTAACCTATGGCCAGCTCTCATCATCACGTATCAGATTAAAACAGTGTTATACCGATACACAAATACCTCGCCAACCGATTGGAATGGAATTCCCAGCAACGAAAAAGATAGAATACAGAATCTCTTAAACCAGCCCAATAACCTCATCTGGCCAATACAGATAGCGTGCGCCCAAAAACTAGCCACGTTCTTTATCCTTGATAAAAAATTTGCCAGAGAGTGCATAATGCCTCTATTCCATGATGAAAGCACCCAACATCAAACATGGGCGGCTTTCCTCGCTTTTCCGCGTATTACCAGTAGTTTTTCCGAAAAAGATGTGTCCGGTCTTCTCGAAGATCAAATCGCAGAGGCTAGAAATCTTTGCGAATACAAGGATCAAGGACTCCGAAATAACTACTGGGATGTTCTCTTCAATTTCATGAACATGCCACCCAATACAAGCAACGCATATGATGCAGTACTGAAAAAAGTACTTTATAACAGTGGATTCTCTACACTGTCTGAGATTGCAAAGTTTCTCCCCTATTGGTGCCGTCAGCAGAATGATGAACAAATAGATACCGCATGGAAAAATTGGCTTAAGACGTACATCACCAATCGTTTCCAAGGAATTCCTCGCGATCTTGATTCTGAAGAACAAAAAGCTCTCATCTGCCTTATTCCAAGCCTAAAAGGGCATATCTCCGAAGCTCTAGAAATACTCTCCACGACAGATAACACCGACATCGACTTTTCCCAAGACCATTACCCAGTCCCCGAAGGATATGACGAAAAGGAACAGCAGCAATTATTACTGTTTTATCAGTGGCAGGTTAAGCACCAAACCGGCGAATGCGATTCAACGTTGCTTAGGTGGTGGTTACATCGGATTCTCAGAAACCTGACAAATGAATACCCTGATTTGGATCTGACTGCGCTCCGCAAAACAATGCAAGACCAGTTCGGATTCACAGGAATAGCCGGAATCGATTGACTCACCTGACCGTTTCACAGCGAACGTTGCCGGACCCGCCCCTGCCAATCGACTCGTGCAGTTGCGAGCAGCAGGACCCACGGAAGGGAACGACGAATTTTGTTGCACGATTCCGATTTTCGGGGCAAATTTCGAATCATGCGACATTTCTCCTGCCGAAATGCGGTTTTTCCACGTATTCCATACCCCCGAACTGGGTTTTTCGGCACTTTCCCATGACTACGGGGGTGTGCGATGTAGCACGATTCCAAAAAACGGCCGAAAATTGGAATCGTGCAACATTTACGGGACATACAATGCCGCTTGCACCGCCAAGCCGTAACCTTTGCATTCCAGAATCCCGATTGCAAGACTCTTGTTTTTACAATATTTTCATGTAGTTTTCTCCTAAAATGATTATCCATAAAATAATCCTTTTTAACATTTTCCATACACTACAATTAAATATAATATTGAATACTACAATGAAATACGAGGGAAAGGAGACACCACTAAGCCAATGCAATAATAATTGATTTACTAAGTATTTTTTCCAATAAGTCTTCGCTCCTCAAACACACAAAATAATCAGATATCGCTCTCAAGGATTACTTTTTAGCATATGTTTAAATCTCTTCTTTTCATAGTTTTCATTATTGTCTTTGCCATTTACTTCATTTCAATAAAGATAAGACAATATCCCAAAAATCAAGATGACCCCAATATAAAGCTTAGAAGAATAGAGTCCGCCTGCGGAATCATAAATATTGCTACCTTCGCCATCCTTCTGTCTTCATCTTCACTCTACGCATTTAAAGTCCCCGAGATAATCGTAAAGGGAATAGCTATATTCGCTGTTTGCACTGTTATTTTTTCCCTTTGCCTCATTCTCCTCATACAAAAACTCATACAAAAATTACCAATAGACGAAACAGATAACACATTCCGTCACCGATTGCATCTCTGGGGGCAAAATATGCTGAAACTCTTTTCAGAAAAAATTCGTTCAATCATTCCCGCAGGCAAGAAAAGAGTGGTACCGCAACAACAATCCACAGAAGAACACTCAGTCGTCACTGACAGCAATACCAAAATAAAGAATAACGATGAAACATCAAATATCTTTATCGCCATTATTTTCATTGTTACATTGTTTCTTTTTGCAACAACTTTTTATATTACATATACAACCGGTAAAGAGATTCAACGCACGATATTAGACAATTTCTTTGGGTTTCTTTGTAATGCCTATGCCTCAAGCTGGATAGTGAACACTGCCGCGACCATTCTCGTTCTTTATATGGTAGGCAAGTGGCAAGGATAGCAGTTCCATCCGCTTACCGCAGCTAATCATATAGCCACTTGGGGCGGAATAGGCGGCGCTTTCGGTTTAATCGTCAGCGGGTTATCAATGTTTTCGGCAGGGAATCTAATACCCTCAGCGAACATTTCGTCGCTCTGCACACCGAGCACACTCATCGACGCAACCACTATCGGGGCTTTAATCGGTTCTGTATTCGCGCTCCCCAGCTATTCATTCTCATGCTTCAGCAAAGATACTCCCATATGGACAAAGCTTTCCGCCCCACTAATTCAATCCGTCATCTCCCTGGCCACCATGCCATACATATCTCCGAACGCATTCCTCCAAAAAATGATCTCTTCCAGCTCTCCCAATCGCGTTCTTGCTCAGCTGAAGGCACAAGTTGAGAACGTAACCAGCGAATCGCAAGTGGCAGCGTTGATCAATAAAGATTGGCGTCTTATCTTGATTGCCGCCGACCAAGAGGAATTCAGACAATTTTTCTCTAACAATACTTATATAACAGTCACTTTGACAGTTATGGCCATACCAATAGTAATCATATTAAGAAAACAATTTAGCATTGTTATGGAAAAGTCATACTAGCGGTATGTTTTGTCTTTCATTTTCAAATGGAAGACACTGTCAATCAGAACGAATATCTCCATTACAAGCGCATATCACATGAGGAATATTCTTTGCCTCTTAATGTGGCTAATATGCCGGTGCATACTATAAAGACAACGATCTTAAGCGCAGGCACGCTTAAGATCGTTGTCCGCCCAAAAAGGTTCTTCTTGACCTACTAACCGTTATGTCGGCGATTGGCGAATTCTATGTATGCTGGACCATGTGCGAACCCACCAATTTCAAGAGCACTATCTCCGCAAGCCTTTTTGTTTTCCCTTCAATTTTCGCAGTTCCCTCCCCGCCATGAACAGCAGGAAACCTGCATATTCCATTTTCATGTCTGAATTAACTTGCCCTTCCCCTTCAATAAAGGCAGTATACATTTTTATCTGCTCATTCAGATTTTTTCTCGCAATCCGAGCACGCATATGATTCCAAGCTTCCAACCGATTTCTCTTCAGCTTTTCCACGTTAAGATTGAGCGTATCATTTAAATCCTGCTCAATATCGGAATCATCCGATTTCACTTTGCCGTCGTAGCCATAAGAAATTTTCGCTATCGAATCAGAATTTAATGGATTGACTGAAATAATCGCATTGCCTTTATGGGTATCACAAGTTTGGAGTCTTTTCGGCTCTCCCTCTCCACCACGACAGGAAGCAAACAGGTTAGTATACTCAACACTTAATTCCGCACCTTTCCCCATCTCATCATGCCTTGGATAAAGATGCTCAATTTTCATATCATGGTCACCAATTCGCGACATGCAATACACACACAGATGCCCCTGCTCCGTAGCTAACGCCTTTCCTAAAGCCTCTTTCGCCTTGGATTCAAGAAGGTCATACGGCGTTTTCTTTCCGGGCAAAGCACGGTAATATGTGTACTTTGCCCGTACGGCGGCTCCGACAAATTCCGGAGGTGGCGTTCTTTTATTAATTTTCAGCACACCAACGCTCCGTTTCCAAAGCACTTCTCGCACCGACGACAGAATCATCATCAGTTCCGACTGTATTCTCTAGGACCTTCAATACCCCTTCAGCAGCTTCTAAATTTCTTTCATCAAGCTGCCGATAGAAACGATCTATCAGTTCACGCACATCTTCTGGTCTACTTTGGGCACCCATAACATCTTCGAGAATGGAATTGGCGCTATGTCCATACAGCTCACTCTCCGGTTCAACGCCACAGAAGAAATGCAACCACTCAGATGGATAGGCTCCAGTCAAATCTAACTGCTTCAATGAATCCCGGTCAAGCAACAGAATCCGATTAATGGCTTCGTATGACTGCACATCATTGATTCGTTCGAGTCTGCGCACTTGTGATGCCTTCACGGAAGCAATGATCTTCGGCGCATGGGTACTCACAATGAACTGAAGATTCGGGAAAATACGCAGCAAGTCTCCCAGAATCCTGCTTTGCCATTTTGGATGCAAATGTAAATCCACCTCATCAATAAGCACGATTCCAGGAGTAGAAAGAATCTCCGTGCTGTTGGGATTCAACACGGCCATACGGTATGCGATATCCGCAAAAAGACTCAATACGCCGCGATACCCGTCGCTCAATTGATCAAAAGGCAGTTCCAACTGTTCACCAGTTTTATCCACGGTCGTAAGCACAAGAGCGTTCTGCTTCAAACTATACGTGACAGTAACATCCGAATAGTCAGGAGACAAGTCCTTAAGACAAGTTGACAACGCCTGCCGAACCGCTACAAGTTCAGGAATCCGTTGCCCATATTGCAGACCAACCATGGTCATATGCCTGAACCATCCAAGCATGAGCTTCTCATTGGTGACCGAATCCAAACAATCAATATACCCGTTAGCACGTGAAAAGCGTTTCTCAAACACATTGGGCATGCCACTCATACCGCGTTTATGCACCCAGAGACGCCCCGTGCCATAGTAAGCCAGCAATGGCAAAACCGCATTCGCATCAGATTTGATGCTTTCCTGCATGCATTTCGAAATCTTGGAAGCATCTTTCGCTTCACTAACCGTGGTACGTCCGCCCAATCGGTTCAGCTTACGCGACCACTGAATACGGTCTCCCCCTATCGTTCCTTGGGCAGCCACAACGGTAGGAGTTTGCGGCTCATACGAAGACAAACTACCAGCTTTACCAATTTGTAGACGAACATCAGATTCCGAAAGCATCGGACTCACAATACGCGCGTTTGGCCCGTCTACATGCATAAGGAACGTACCCAACGCAACGGCAATAGCATCCAACACCGCGGTCTTACCAGCCCCATTATCACCGCATAACACCGTTAAACGCTTATCGAAATCTGTTTCAAAGATGCCGAACTGCCTATAATTCTTCAGCTCAATTCGCTCTAATCGCATTTCGTAGTTCGTCATAACAATCAGTTTAACGGTTGTCAAGAACGAGATAGTTTGTTATTTGGGAATTGATAAGTGCTGCCGGACGCGTTATTGATCCCATTACCTTCTCAAAGTAAAATCGCGGATATAAACGCATGGCATCGGCAGGAATACGCGAACGCTCTATTCTGCGCTTTTTCACCACTGACAAGATCTGTTATGGAATGCGCTTCCACAGTACGAATAATTTCAATTAGAGTACAGTTTCCGCACTCTTTACAAAGGGAAAAACGCACAACAAGAGATTAATCGAACATGTTTTCATGCCGCCTTTGAATTAAAATTCAATCAGCATATATGTATTCCAGAGAAGGAGCCATGCGTTGGGAGAGGTATTCCAATCATCTTGACACCCTGCCGCAGGACGATACCCCGGTATTGAAAAACCCTCTCAAGAAATTGAACAAATGAACTCTCTGCGGCATTGGAACATATGGACAGCAACGATTGGATCACGGACTCTAATGAATCCGCGGATTCCCGACTCGCTATTACCATCATTCAAGCCGACGTAGAAGAAACGTTCACAATTCCCTCTTAATGCTCTGCTTCTTCGACATCAAACGGTATCCAGCCCATTCCTCTTCTTTCGATTCACCCACATGACGCTGCTGTGAACACGCAACAAATCCTCTTTTACCGGATAAATCAATCAGTAGAATAAAGGCACTTTTTTATCCAAAGAAAGGGACTTTCAAAAATGTTCTATAACTTCTTCGCATTGGGAGACGATGAGTTCGAAGAATTATCACGGGACATTCTTTCGAGAGAGCTCGACCAGAAAATGAGAATATTTGGAAAAGGAGCAGACCAAGGCATTGACATAGCGGATTGCAAAGACGGTCGCACCATAATCGCTCAATGCAAAAACTACATAAACACTCCTACTTCCGATTTGATGTCTGCTCTAGAGAAAGAAAAGGATAAAGTCGAAAAGCTCAACCCGAAGGAATACTACCTTTTCATCAATAAGGACATATCTCCCAAAAGAATAAATGCCATATACGAACTTTTTCAAGAATGGATGCCATCAAACAAGAACATTTATACACGAAGCGACTGCGATGCATTTATTTCCAAAAATGAAAATCAAGACATCGCACAGAAATATCCACGCCTTCTGAATCTAAATTCGCTCCATAATCTGATAAACAGCAGTACCATCATAGATAATCAAGACCTACTCATTTCATCAAAAAACCTTTCGGCTTTGTTTGCTCCAACTGGCCAATATCGACAGTCCATGGCATTGCTTGAGAACAATCAAATTGTTCTCATATCTGGCGCCCCTGGTACAGGAAAGACGATTTCCTCAAAAATGCTTGCAGCACAATTTGTCTGTTATGGCAAATACTTGCTTCGCTATTCCAATGGCGAAGAACTTTATCGAATAAAAGACATGCTTTCTCCTGATCCAGAACAGAAAGAATTCATTTTCATCGATGATGTGTTCGGACAGCATTATCACGATATGAACAGCTCAAAGGAAAATCTACTTAGACAGATCATCCGGCACGTCAACAACTCACCAAATAAACGGATGCTTATCAATACTAGAATGACGATTCTGCAAGAAGCTCGGCAACGTTTTAATTTTGCAGATGGTAGTAGTGATGGGAAAGAACCCTTTTCCATTGTGGACATGAATCAGATTACTCTGTTAGAGAAGGCTGAGATTTTTGTCAACCATTTGAGGTGCCGAAGTGTACCCCGAAACTATATTGACTCGGTCAAGATCAACCATGCATACCGGTCTATAGTCAGACACACGAATTACACACCCCGCATTATTGACAGATGCACCCAGGAAAAATACGTGCGTGAAATCAAACCAGATGAATATGCAACCCATATCCTTCACACTCTCAATCATGCGAATGAAATATGGGATGACGAGTTCAAACATCGATTAAATGAACCAGACAGAGTTTTCTTATATACGCTCTACTCGTTAACGAACCATAACGTATCCGAAAACGCGCTTCGTAAAGCAGTTAATGCACGGCTAAACCCATCTGTCATGTCCGGCGAAAGCACCAATGTTAACGACATTTTGCAAAGATTAAATGAATCTATGATCGCCATAACATACCAAAACAATACTCGAATGATTGGCGCAATTAACCCTTCCGTAAACGATTTTCTTCGCAGCTACTTGTACCAAACCCCTGAGGAACGAGACAGGATCATCGAACATGCAACTTTCATGGAACAAATTGAAAGAATCTCAGCATGCACCGACGATAAAGCATATGGGGAGGAAAAGATAAACCGACTATTAAGCAGTTTCATTTCCGGAAGAGACGCTCCTGGATATGCAGACAGCAGCGACTCGGCCATTTATACCAATGCCGCCTTACTCGTTTTAGCAAAGCAACACGAATATGTGGTAGATAGCACAAACGTACAACGCTTCTCCAGAATTGCCAAGAACTTCATGAATGCCGTTCTACAAGGGAATATAGGATTCGTCGATAGCGGGGTTTGTTTTAAAAACACGACCGGATATTCACAGAGAACGTCTTCCTTTCTCCCTGACAGTGTACAAGTGTTGAAGTCTCTTAATGACGATTATGCCATTCTTGACCAATGGCAGGGAGACAAAGAGAGTTTAGAAAATATCCTCGCTGCCAGTGATGGACTTGAGATTAAGAGTCACATATGCGCATTATTCTATGACAGTGCGCTTTCAAAACTGGATCAATCGCATTTAGATGCTCTAACAAATGTGATTATCGATGATCTCGATGCGGAAATCGATTTTATTCAAGATTCTGCAGATGTTAGCGACTACTGCGAGAACAGCATTGACGATTACGATGATTCTTCCTATCTGGATGACTCAGCTTGGGATATTGCGAATGAAATAGCTGATGCCGTACAACAGGATATATATAACCAGACCTCCGTCTTACCTCAAGAATTGCAATCCCGGTTAAGCACAGTTGATGCATATAATTATGAAAACGCAGTGGCAGATGAACTGGCACGATACGAGGATGCGGAAGCTATGGACGTTTTCCTCTCCACTAATAACTACGCAAACTCAATTGCAAACTCACAAATAGATAAATTATTCAAAAACTTATGATCGCTTCATTATCATCAAAACTCACACTAAATAGAATGCGACATTATTCGGGATGATTTTGTATTTCGCGTATTGCAAACAATAGAAAGAGGATGACATGCAATCTTATAACTTCGAACCTGCTTGTTGGTCTGCGGATAAAAACGGTCTAGCCAATATCAACGAATGTCCGCTCGGCTTGCTTTCCTTTGATGGGCAGAACGCCCCTGAACTAAACATTCTCCGAGGTCATCTCGTTTCGGAATCCGTACCAACGGAAAGCGGGGGCAATGCTTTCGCCCTCGATTTCAACAGGAAAGCGGTCTTTGGCTATTCGAATGACAACAAATACTACGTACTAAGGGATGTTCATGGGACTAACGCCATCCCCTTCTCACAAGCCTTCATACAGCAAAAGCTTCAGGGCGAATCAATAATTGTTGCTAACCAACGAATTGACTATAACCCCTCAATATCAGAATTAACAGTTGATCTGTCTGGTTTTAGCGAATGGATCGGCACACACTTCTTCCGTGAATCTAACAATTTAACCGAAGACGGAGCTCAAGAACTTAAATTCTCCTATTGCTCAAATGAACCTCAAAATATTCTTCTATACAAGAACAATGATTTTGAAGTCCACGCAAAACATTTCGCCAAGCGACTCGGTGGCTATAATACTCTCCACGAGTTTTCCTTCAAGGAAGCATGGCGACTGAACTTTAAGATGCTGGATTCTGGAGGAATGCCATTAAATGATGCTCTCAATAATCTTTTTGAACCGTTCGAACGATTACTTGCATTCTGCATGGGCTTTCCTGGGAACACCGAAAAAATAACATTTATAGGCATTGATCCGGCAGTCCAGGGTCAATACTTTGATCGCTATGTCCCCGGCGAAGAGGATGGAATCGGTAGGCTCGCGGCCAAGATGCCACTACCTTACCCAGAAATAAGCAATCGTTTCCAAGACATCGCCGATAACTGGATAAATGCAACCGGCGATGCACGAATAGCATGTCGAGCCGCCGCAGCATTGCTCGGAAAATGGGACAAGGCAATAGACACAATGTTCTCGTTATGCGCTCAAAGTTTCGAAGCCACTTCCCGAGTCGGAGAAAATCTCAGCGAACTTTCCGATGAGGAATTTGAGCGGAGGAAAACCTGCGTACTAGAGAATATCAACAATAAAACAATCCACAACTGGGCCGAACTCAAGCTGAGATACGCAAATTTTGTACCAGCAGGAGAACTCGCCAATAGGCTCTGGACAAAATTAGGCGATTTCGCAAATTACGTTATCCCCAATAAGAAACTGTTCTTACAGCAACATCGCGAAAGTCGAAATACCTATACGCACATGAGAGAGCCCAATAACGACAATTTTCTGACTGGAAGCAATTTGTACTGGCATGCACGTGCGGTCCAGGTACTCCAGTATGGAGCGGTATTGCTCTATCTCGGTTTTCAGCCAACTGAAATACTGTCAATCTTCCAAAAACATAATTTCATGACAAGCTTTATCAGCAAGTTACAAAACATATATGCACAAGTAGAGCAGCAAGATGATGATGCCAAATGATGACGTTCCATGGGGGGGTACTAGTAATACCAGCCCTTACGATTCCGTCAAGAAAATCCGTGCGACCAACACAAAGTTAGCCACACGGATTTTGGCTATGAGGACTACCACAGGGACATTGAAAAACGAATGGCCGGAACGCCCGTCATGAGGACAGGATTTCGGATACAAGCTCCTGGAACAGGCCCTTGTCAGTTCTTTTGGTTGGGGACGAGCATGATCTCGCCGTCGGCTATGCCCTTCAAATGCTGGCCGTACGGACTCTTGCCGTAACGATCGGCGGACTCCATGAGCTCGTCGCGCGTGATCCAACCGTTCTCGAAGGCGATCTCCTCCACGATAGCGATCGGCAGGCCCTGCGCACGCTGCACGGTACGCATGAACTCCCCCGCCTCGAACAAAGAATCCATCGTACCCGTGTCCAACCACGCGTAGCCACGCCCCAGCGTGCGCACGTTCAGCATGCCAGCGTCCAGGTACATGCGGTTCAGATCCGTGATCTCCAACTCACCACGCGGGCTCGGCTTCACCCGCTTCGCATACTCGACCACGTGCTCGTCATAGAAATACAGGCCGGTCACCGCGTAATGCGACTTCGGACGGGCCGGC
>ULOK01043558.1_pt1 | contig 13116 bp, 6 predicted proteins | sample 1952501 | NCBI WGS metagenome assembly ULOK01 (sample SAMEA4835601, study PRJEB28245) | human gut metagenome | biome: gut microbiome; material: fecal sample | place: Denmark | collected 2008
CACAGCCTTAAAGAAATCTATGTTTCCGAAAGCGTGCTCTCCAATCTGGACCAGGCGCTTATGGCGGCGCCCGTGCTTGAAAAAGTGGAAATTGCCGCCACCAACGAGAGCTACGGCGTGGACAGCGAGTTGCCGTTGATAAGCACTCCTTCGGGCAATTCGATTATTTACTTCTTCACGGCGCTTGACGGCAAAAACACCGAGGTGGTTATCCCCGAGGGCACGCTTTACATCGAAGCCGGCGCTTTCAAAAATCAGGTGTACCTCACAAAGGTTACTATACCCTCGTCCGTGCTGGAAATAGGTCAGGGCGCGTTCCAAAACTGCTTCTCTTTGAAGGAAGTGAAGTTTGAAGGAACAAGCGCGCTGCAATCCATAGGCAACGGCGCTTTCAACAGCTGCACCTCGCTCACAACAATCAATCTGCCGGCGGGAGCGTCTTACGGCACGTATCTGTTTGCAAACTGCTCGTCCTTAAAGGAAATCAGTTTGCCCGCCGGGGTAAAGAGCTTGCCTAACTATATGTTCAGCGATTGCGTCTCGTTGACGACGGTCAATCTGCCAGATACGCTGACCACCATAGGGCAGTATGCGTTCAAAAACTGCGCGTCTTTGGCGGAAATAGACATTTCAAATGTTACAAGCATAGGGATTTACGCTTTCACATTGAGCGGACTTACCGAAATAACAATCCCCGAGGCAATCAAAACGCTGGGCAATCAGATTTTCAACGGCTGCTCCAAGCTTAAGACAGTGACGCTGCATAACGCGATAACTTCGCTCGGAACCAGCCTGTTCAAGGACTGCACGTCGCTTGAGAGTATAACTTTGCCTTCAAGCTTGAAAACGTTAGGCACAAACGCGTTTCAGGGATGTACGGCGCTTAAGTCGATAACAATCCCCGGCAACGTCACATCTCTCCCGAACTATCTGTTTGACGGCTGCACAAGCCTTGCGTCCGTGACGCTGCACGAAGGCGTCACAACCTTGGACAACTATATATTCAGAGGCTGCACGTCGCTTGAAAGCATTGATTTGCCGTCGAAGCTGACTTATCTTGGAAGATATACCTTCCAGAACAGCGGTCTGACAAGTATTGAAATCCCTTCGGGCGTTCAGCATATCAGCCACAAGGCCGGTACAAAGGCAAACACAGGCTCATCCACCACAAACGACGTAAGTCTTTTCGACGGCTGCGTAAATCTCAGGAGCGTGACGCTGCCCGCAGGTCTGCTGTCAATAGGCCCCAAGACCTTTATGGGGTGCGTCAGCCTTGAAAAAGTGACCTATACGGGATACGACGGAGACGAGTCCTTTATCCTGCCCGACAGTGTTTGCGTGCTCGGAGCATATTTGTTCAGCGGTTGTGAATCGTTGACTTCGATTGTGCTGCCTACGGGCGACGGCACCGCGGTTTCCGCAGGCACGTATCTGTTTGACGGCTGCGTAAATCTCACAAGCGTGACTTTCCCGCAAAGCGGATGGACTAAGCTGGTTTCTTATATGTTCCGAAACTGCACTTCGCTTGAAAGCATAGCTATCCCCGATACCGTGACGACTTCCGCTACATATGCCTTTGACGGCTGCACTTCGCTTGAAAGAGTGACGTTGTCTCAAAGCATGACAAGCATACAGAGTTATATGTTCCGAAACTGCGTGTCTCTCAAATCAATCAATTTGACGTCTGCGATAACTTCAATCGGTTCGGAGGCTTTCCTTGGCAGCGGTCTCGAATACATAGTTATTCCGCAAAACGTCAAGACAATCAGTGGCAAAGCCTTTGCCGATTGCGTCAATCTCACCGAGGTGCTTGTAGACGGACTCAACGCCACGTTCAGGAGCGAGGACGGCATAGTCTACAACAGAACGACGGGCGCGCTTGTGTTTGTGCCTTCCGCCATGGCGGACGTAGGGATTGACGTTGAAGAGCTGCTGCTCAACAACGGCATCACGGCATACGCCTTTTACGGCGTGACGGGTATCGAGCATATCACGGTGCCCGAAGGCGTGACAAGTATCCCCGCAAACGCCTTTTACGGACTCAAATCGTTGAAGAGCGTGACGCTTCCTTCGACGTTGCAGAGCATAGGAAATTACGCCTTTGCCTACTGCACCTCGCTTGAAAGTATAGTCATCCCCGAAACCATGGTTGTTTTGGGAAGCCAGTATGTCGAAGGTACTTATACCAATATTTTGGGAACCAACCTGTTCCAGGGGTGCACGAGCCTTTCGTCGGTGACGCTTCCCGAGGGGCTGGATGTGCTGAGCAATTATATGTTCGAGGGCTGCACGTCGCTCAAAACAATCGATTTGCCCGAAAGCCTGACCTATCTCGGAACATACACGTTCCAGAACAGCGGTTTGACGAGCGTGACCATTCCCGCGGGCGTGAAGCATCTGAGTCTCGGCAAAACTTCCTCGGCTGCCAGCGGCACACACAACGTGTATACGTTTGCAAACTGTACAGACCTCGTGTCCGTGACCTTCAACGAGGGATTGGAAACCATGGGAAGATTCGTTTTCTCGGGCTGCACGTCCCTTGAAAGCGTTAAACTGCCCAGCTCCTTATATTGTATGGACAGAGAAAATTTCAGCAACAGCGGTCTGAAATCGATAACCATCCCCGCCACTTTAACCGATTGGGACTACTCCTTCATAAATTGCACGTCTCTTGTCACAGTGACGTTGGAGCGGGGCATTACCGAAATACCTTATTCTGCATTCAGCGGTTGCACCTCTCTTACGACGGTGAATTTGCCCGATACGCTCACGGAAATGGCAAGCAGCGTATTCAGCGGCTGTACGTCGTTGTCGAACATTGTGTTGCCCGAGTCTTTGGTGGAAATAGGCGGCAGCGCCTTTGCCAACTGCACCTCGCTCAAGAGTCTTGTTATTCGTCCCAACACGGCAATAACCAGCTCCGGCACATTCTCCGGCTGGACGGCGGAGCAGACTATTTACATCATGGAAAGCCGTTATGTGATTTCTCAATATTGGTACGGTCCGACAAGCGCGACTGCTTCAACCCATTGGTTTAAGGACTGCAACGCAAAGATAGTTTACGATTACACACCCGAGTAGGCTTTCCTATCATTTTTTCTCAAAAATATCCCCCGCCGAAAAAATCGACGGGGGATATTTTTTGCTTTTTGCTCGTGCAAATATTTAACGCTTGCTTTTTAGTTCAAGCCGTCAAATCAAAGAATGACGCTCTGTTTGTTCGGGCTAGCCGTTTGTTTTATTGGGGCATTACTTCGGAACAAAGGTTGACATTTGCCGCTTTTTGGCGCATTTTCTTCGTATCTGATTTACGCCTGTTTTTGTTCGTACAAATCGTCAAATCGTATTGCCGTTTGTTTTATTCGAGCAAATCGTCGTATTCCACGTTTAGCACGCGGCGCAGACGCGAAAGCATACTCAAGGACGGTTCGCTGTAACCCGCCTCCCAATGGCTTACTGTTTTTACACTCACGCCAAGCTCGTCGGCAAGCTGGCGCTGGTTCAAGCCCGTCATGCGTCTTAAAGTTTTGAGATTGTCTTTAAGCATAGTTATATGTTCTCATTTTTTGAGGATTTAATCCTTATATCTCAAAAATTGAGAGTTGAGCTTTGCTTTTTAGAGTCGAAAAAGCGCTGCCTGCGTTGCCAAAACCGTTTTTGATTGAAAAATACGTGACGCAACAATGAAAAGTAAGAGGCGTTTTGTTTTTTGCCTGCAAAACAAGCCGTTTTTTATATTTTCCGTGTGTATCGGTTTGCACAAGCGGGATTTGTATGCTAAAATATATGCGGACGGGGAAAAAGGAATGCAAAGGACGAATATACTGAATCTGGATATAAAGCAAAGCAAGCTGTACGGCTTTTTCAAAAACGCCGTGTTGCTCTTGCTTTTTTTGTTTTTTTCTATTTTCGGCAAAAGCTTCGTTCAGTTCGGCAGTCTTTTCAAAGAGGTTTTCGCCCGCATGGCGGCGGAGGAAATGATGTGCGTTTTGCAGTTCGCGCTCAACGAGCTGGGACGTTTTTATTTCGCGGTCAAAGCCGCCGTTGCCGCTCTCGCGCTTTGCACGGGTATTTTCAACGCGTGCAGGGCGATTTTCGCGTCCGTTCGCAAAGGGCGGGGTTTGGGTGTGAGATTTGTCGCAAGGCGTGCCGTCGCCTCCGTTGACGGCGCGGCTGTTTTTTGCGCACCCGTTTATTCGTTCTGTCTCAGATATAAAGAATAGTTTTTCTCCGCGTTTTCGACGCGGAAAATTTCAGTCCGATTTTTTTCTACCGTTGCTGTCGGCGCGCCGCGCGATTTTGTTCGCGTGGGTTTCCGCAGTCGGCTTTGCGGGGAAGGTCGGATTTTTTCGTGCCCTCGTTTAAGGCGGCAGGAAAAAATCGGCTTACGAAATTCAAGCGAAATTTTGTAAATTTAAGACGCTTGATTGTAATTTAGAGGAGATACCAAGGAGAGGAGCAAAGGACTTATGACATCGGTTCTGATTGCGTCCGGTCTGATAACGGGAGGCGCGGCTTTTTCGTTTACGTTGTTTTTCAGACGCGGAAAAATTTTATCCGACAGGCGTTGGAACGTCGCCGCGAAAATACTTTCGCTGGTTTTTGCGGCGTGCTTTGCGCTGCGTCTGGCAATGACCGACGTCTTTTACGATACGGAAGCATTGGTCGGCATTTTCAGCAAAGGGCTTAATTTCCTGCTCGTTGCGCTGCGCGCGCTCACTCAGATGTGCGTGCTTGCTCTCGTTCTCGCGCCTTGGTTCAAATTCCGCGCGGTCAAGAACATTGTCGCCTACGCCGTGCCGGTGGTATACTTCGTCGATATGGTTCTCTTCCGTCAGAATGTTTACGCCTTTGTCGGCGCGGTAAGCCTGCCCACCTTCGGTTTCCGCGAGGTTCAGTTTGCCGTCGAGTGCGTGCTTGCGTTTTCCATGGGACTTTGCGAGCTGGCAAAGAGGCTGCGCGACAGGGATTTTGACTTTTCGCGGAAAAATATCCTGAGTACCGTTGCGCTCGGCGCGTTCTATCTCGTTTTCGCGGCGCACGGCTCCACGCTGTTCAATCTGTTCGGCGGCAGGCTGGGGGCGATAAACAATCTTATGTCGCCCGCACATATTTTTATGTTGGCTTTTACCGCGCTCATGATTGTCGTCGGGTATATCTTTTTGCGCAGGTACGACGCCGATTTCAGATATTTTATTCTTACGTCGGCGGCGGTTTCGTGCTTTATGCATTTCTGGTATTATTACAGCTTTCCGCTGGGATTTACCAATCTGCCGCTGCACCTGTGCCACGCGGCGATTACGCTCATGCTCCTGTCCTTTGTCCTGAAAAACAGAGCCGTGTTCGCTTTCAATTATCTGGTCAACGTGACGGGCGCAATTTTTGCGCTTTTGCTGCCCGACACCGAAGCGCAGCTGACGTCGGAACTGGGCATGCACTATTTCAACGGGCATATGCTGCTGGTGGTTTTGCCAATACTCGCCGTCGCGCTAGGCGTCTTTCCGAGACCGAAAATAAAAGACGTCGGCTACTGCATTGCCGTGTTTACGGGATATTTCCTTGTGGTCGCCGTCCTCAACGCCTGGCTTGTCAATTACGAGCCGTCCGTCAACTACTTTTTCATGAACGGCGACAATCTTGTAAAACATCTGGCGTTTGCGGTGGGGTGGAAAAACAACTACATCTGGACGTTTAACATAGGCGAGCTTACTTTCAAAATCTATTACGTTTACTGGATTGCCATGTACGTCGGGTTTATCGTCCTGATATTCCTGCTCTGGTGGATTTACGAGGGAATGTACAGGGTTGCCGACCACCATGCAATGCTGCACGGAATACTTGTCGAGCAAAGACAGAGGAAAAAACAGCTGAAAGAGCTTCTTGACGGCAGAGCCGTTTCGGAGCCGCTCAATCCTGAGGGAGCAGATATGATAAGCATAAAGCATTTTTCAAAAATTTACAGCGGCAGCAGCGTCAAATCGGTGGACGACCTGAGCCTTGAAATCAGGGGCGGGGAGGTTTACGGCTTTCTCGGCCACAACGGCGCTGGAAAAAGCACCACAATCAAGTCGCTTGTCGGCATTCAGACAATCACCTCCGGCACGATAGAGGTTTGCGGCTACGACATATCCAAGCAGCCATTGAAAGCCAAGCTCAACATAGGCTACGTGTCGGACAACCACGCCGTTTACGAACAGCTGACCGGGCGGGAGTACATAAATTACGTGGCGGATTTGTATCTCGTGTCAAAGGAGGACAGGGAAAAGCGCATAGACAAATACGTACGTATGTTCAACCTTGTCGACGCGATAGACAAGGAAATAAAGGGCTATTCCCACGGAATGAAACAAAAAATCGTGGTTATTGCCTCTCTGATTCACAATCCCAAGGTGTGGGTTTTGGACGAGCCTCTGACGGGACTTGACCCCGCAAGCTCCTATCAGATAAAGGAGTGCATGAGGGAGCACGCCGACAACGGAAACATCGTTTTCTTTTCAAGCCACGTCATAGAGGTGGTGGAGAAAATCTGCGACAAAATTTGTATCATTGCCAAAGGAAAGCTGGTCGGCGAGTGGAAAATTTCCGAGCTTGCCGAGCAGGGAGTAACGCTCGAAGAGCTTTACATGAAATACGTTTACCTTGCCGCAAGCACTGCGACGGACGTCAAGGCGGTTGCGGAGGACGGCGCGGACGCCTGAAAAGGACGCAAAACGACTATTTGACGGAAAAAGATTATGTTCAACAGAATGAAAACGCTTGTGCTGTTGCAGCTTGACAACAGATACAGGTACAAAAGCAAAAGAGCTTTGATTGCAAAATTAGCGGTCAAGACGGGAGTTTTCGCAGTTTGCACTCTCGTCATGTTCGGCGTGCTCTATTTGCTCAAATATGTGGTGAACCTGCCCGTGACCAAGGATTTTCTGCTGTTTGTGCTTGCGCTGTCGCAGTACGTCGGCATTGCGGTCACGACAATCGGGCTTAAACGCGCGCTTTACGACAGCAGCGACAATGCAATACTGTTTGCATTTCCCGCAAAGCACTCGGAGGTTTTTTACAGCAAGCTCGCGGTGTTTTACATAGGAGAGTTCTCCAAGTCTCTGTTTTTCCTGCTGCCGCTGTTTCTGGCTTTCGGCTTTTTGACTCCCGTTTCCGCATGGTTTTTCGTCAATTCGGTGCTGATGATTTTCGTTTTACCCACGCTTACCGTGTTGATTGCGGCGCTTTTGTGTATCCCGCTGATGTATTTGTCCAAGTTTTTCCGTCGTTTTCCCGCCGTGTACGCCGTGCTGCTCGTCGCGGTTGCCGTGCTGCTTTTCGCAGGACTGACCTCGCTGCTTGTGAAGGTTCCCAAGCCTTTGAGGATTGTAGCCGTTTACAACACGATAATAAACGGTATTGTAAAGGTCATTGTCAACTCCAATAGGTTTGCGCTGTTTTACTCCTTTGCGGCGGACATTCTGTTTTTGAAAAACGTCGGGCTGAACTGGCTGTTTTTGCTTGCGCTTTCGGCGGCGCTTCTTGTGTGCAATTATTTTCTTGCGCGTCCGCTTTTCTTCCGTATGGTTGCGTCAAGCAGCGAAAACGCGGTGGAGAAAAAGCACAGAACGGATTACAAAACCAAAGGGGAGTTCGGCGCGTTTTTGTTCAAGGAGCTTACCCTTGCAAAGCGCAATATCGGAAGGGTGCTCAACAATTATTTGCTTTTGTTCGTGATGCCTTTTCTCATGTATTCGGTCAACCACATTTTCGGCTCCATAGAGCTGAGCAGTCGAGGCAACGCGCTGGTGTTCGGCGTAAATATGCTGATAGGGCTTGCGTTTGTGACGGCGAGCAACTCCCACACGGCGACCGCGCTTTCGGAGGAGGGCGGAGAGTTCGTGCTTTTAAAGACCGCGCCGGGGCGCACTTACAAAATCGCGTTTGCCAAAATCGTTTCCAATCTGGTTGTTTCCTCTGCGATAATCGTCGTCACCTCCGCGCTTATGTTCGCTTTCGGCTCGCTTGCGGCGGCTGACGCTGTGTTTCTGGTGCTGTGCTATCTGTTTGTCAATGTCGGTCACATTCTGTGGTCGCTCGAGCTTGACATAAAAAATCCGCAGCTCAGGGAGTTTGCGTCGACGGGACATTTTCAGAACAACAAAAACGTGTCCGCGTCCATAGTTTTCGGGTTGGTTACGGCTTTGCTGTTCGGAGCCGTTTCCGCCGTGCTTTACTTCTTTATGGGAGTGTGGAGTCAGATGATTACGTTGGCGTTGGCTTTAATCTTCGTAGCGGTCAGATTTTATCTGTTCAATCTCAATATGAAATGCCTTTTCGAGCGCATCGAGTTCTGACGGAGGAAATTTCATGAGCAAAAAAATCGTGTTGTTTGTCATACTTTTCTTCGCCGTCGCGGGAGTGATTCTGGTGGGAATTTTCGGAACGCAGGCGTCGGGCAGCGGCAACGTGCTTGCAACCGAGCTTTATTTCGACGTGCCTGCCGGTGCGGACGGAAAGAAAATGATGTCCTCGCCCGAGATAGGGGAGGAGGGCTTTGTCACCGTGCTTTTATCCGATATGATTACTTTGTCGGAGGACGCGACCTACGGCAAGGAAAGCCTTTCTTACAGTATGTCCGTGCCTGACTCCGCGAAAGAGTTTGTCACCCTGTCCTCCAACGGCTGGTTGACCTTTTACAAGTCGGTGAACGTGATTATTACCGTCAGGACGACGGACGGCTCCAACCTTTCGGACAAGCTGTATTACTTCAACGACATGGACGGAGACAAGCCTTCGGACGTCGAAGGTCCCGTATTCGGTTAAATACAAGAGCGGCTTAAAGTCCGCCTTTATATAGATTTCAATAAACAAAAAAGGAGACAGATATGAGAAACAAAAAAATCGCGGCAATTTTCATGATAGCCGTTCTGCTTGTTTCCGTTTTCGTATTCGTCGGGTGCGAAGACCCCGCGGTAAAGGTCATTTACAAGGATATCAACCCCAAGTACGAAACGGACGACAGCGTTGAGGAATACATAACCGTGGGCGAGGCGGAAATAAAACCCGACATGACTCTGCTCGAACTGTCAAAGGACGGCTTTGCTCTTGAAGCCTGGACGACGGACAAAGAGGGTCAAAATGTTTTCGACCCCACCAAGACCTACACGCAAAACGTCGTCGTTTACGCAAAGTGGCACAGGCTGCCCGCCATGCCCGCCAACCTTGCCTACGACCCCGATACCCACACGGTGTCCTGGACGGCGGTTTCCGGCGCAACGGGTTATATGATTCAGCTTGACGACAACTCCGAGCAGCTTGTCGTAAACACGACTTACGACCTGCCTGCAAACATGCTCAACGGCACGCACACCTTCAAGGTCACCGCCAAGGAAAACAAATATTCCTCACAGACGGCAAACCTGTCCTTTTACGTCAACCGCGAGCAGCCCAAGCAGTACGTCAGCTTCTTTGTGGGCGACGAAATTTGGAGAATAGTGGAAATTGTCGAAGGCGAGGTAAAATTGCCTGCCCAGCCGACGGAAAAAGGCTATGCCTTTGCAGGCTGGACGACGGACAAAGAGGGAAACACTCCCTTTGAAAACCGCGACCTTGTCGGGAGTCTGAGCGTGTACGCGCAGTTCAAAAAGCTGCCCCAAACCGTGTCCCCGAGGTACGTAGCCAATACTCAGACAATCGAGTGGAATTATACGGGCGGCGACGCGGCAAGCTTTGTCGTGAGCTTTGACGGAAAGGAAACGACAATCGACTTTGTCGAGGGACAAAGCGCGTATTCCTTTGCCCTGCCCCAAGGCTTGACGGACGGAACGGAATATACCGTTGAAATTGTGACAATGTCGGTCAACGAGGTGGACGGCGAGGCTCTCAGGTCGGAAAAAGCCGTATATAACTTTACTTATTCGGTTATAGGCGAAAGCTCCGTCACCGTGACCTTTATGGTGGACGGCAAGGAGTATGACGTCAAGGTGGTCAATTCCTCCGGAACTATCCTTCTGCCGCAGGAGCCGACAAAGACAGGCTACGTGTTTGACAAATGGACGACGGACGAGGCGGGTGAACATGTTTTTAACCCAAGCAATATAACCGAGTATATTGTCGTTTACGCGCAGTGGACGGAAAGACCCGCTGCTCCCCAATCCGTTTCCTTCGACGCAACGAGCGCTACGATAAGCTGGGACGCAATAGACGGCATAGAGGAATATTGGTACAAGCTGGACAATATGCTCAACTTTGCACAGGCAGACGGCACGGGCTTCGTTGTGCGTTCGCTTTCCGCAGGCAAGCATACGGTAACGGTTTACACCGTTGCAGGCGGAATAAAGTCTGAGGAGGTTGAATTGGAGTTTGACGCCGACGCGCCTTACGTCTGGTTCAGAAACGTCGACGGAACGTTGATTGCCGCCGTCAAGGTTGAGGACGGAAAGGTAACTCTTCCCGCCAATCCTTCAAAAACAGGGTACGTTTTCTCTTTCTGGACGGTGGCGGCAGAGTTTTTGAGCGATACGTTCGTCAACGAAGGGATAAGCTCCTATGTCAGCGTTTACGCGCAGTTCGTGGCGCTGCCCGAAATAGGAGACTATGAAATCAACGGAGACAATTTCGTGTGGACGTGGAACGCCGACTCCAACGTGAATTATTACGAGGTGAGATTCGATTCCGAAAGCGCGAGAGTTTCCCGAGCGACAATAGCGGCAGGCGTCGCGACATATTCGCTCAACACCACTCAGATCGTGCTCACGCCGGGCGCTCACAAACTTATTATTACCGCTGTGGAGGGAAACGGAAGAAAGACGGAGCTTGGAGAGTTTGACACGGAAATCGTGTTTGACTCCGACATATCCTATGTGGACGGCGACGGAAAACTCATACGCGAGACCATAGGCAGCGGCGACAGTCAGACGACGGTATTCGTTTTCTTTGTCGGCACTACTTATCGTTTCGATTCCTACACCTTTACCGAAAAAGGCAACGAGCATTATTCGGTGAGCGGCGACAACGACAATACGTTGACGATAAACAAGGCTGTCGGCTCAATCACAATACCCACTGCCAACGGCGTAGAGATAAAAGCCAAATTCGTCGAGCAGGCGGCGTCCTTTATTGCGGGCGACACCATCGAAGCGTTCAGAGACAACACGGGCGAAAACAGCATTTTCCTCAAAAAGGAAGGAGACTACAACGTGGGCGTCGGAAACGATTTCATTTTGGATACGGAGCTTATTACCTATCACGACAGGTTGAGCAAGGACTCCGCTTCCATAGAAGTGACAATCGACCTTGAAAGAAAGGACGGCGCGCCGATAAAGGCGTCGGATTACTTCACTGTGGTTGCAGGCGAGGACGGCAAATATCGTCTTGTGTGGAAGCTAAGCGCGGACACGAGCATCGATTCCGCTCTGATACTGTCAATCAGACCCAAATATCTGACAAGAGAACAGAACGAAAATGCAGCCGACTATACCGTCAGGATTGAGTTCAAGCTCAACGACGGAGTCAACGTCTATGACCACGACGGACTCAAAAAGAATTTTAACGACTCTTCCGTGCACATTATCAACCTGCACGGCGACATAACGGCAGAACTTGCCGCCGACCAGAAAAATCCCGACGGCACGGCGATAAACTACCATCCTTACAGTGACGCCGACAAGCCCGAGGGCAGCGTTTACCACAGAGTTGTCACCGCCGACGACACGTTCACGCTCAACGGCAACTTCTTCACCGTGGACGCGAGCAAAAAGGACGAAAGCGGCAATCTGCTTGTTCCGAGAATCAAATGGAGTCAGGAATCCGAAAACACAACTCCGGGACAGGGCAAACCTATGGGCGATATGGACGTACAGACCATACAAATCGGTTTGTTTGTCGTCTACAACTTCGGAGCGAGGGGAGGAGCGTTTGAAAACGCCGAGATAGTCACCAATTACAACAACCTCCATATAATAGGCAACAGCGAAATGAAGGGCAACAACGAGGATATAACGGAGCACAGCGGCGGTCATGCCGGTATTTTGACGAGAGACGCCGACGCCAATCTGAACAACGTGTACGCCAACAATTTCAGCATAGCTTATTATTTCGACACCAACGAAGTGACGAGGGAAATATCTATTGTCGATTGTTTTGCCGACAACAACTGGCAGAGCAGTCTGTACGGATGGAGCAATGCGAAAATAACTTTGGACGGCTGCGATTTCGGCAATAGCTTCGGCGGGGCGATTCATATTGAAGACTGCGACAACAGCAACGAAAGAAACCCCGAGCTTGTCATAAAAAACACAAAAATCAACAACTGGAAAACGGGCAACGAAGCTTGGTTCGCCGCTTACGGCGCGTCTCAGCTTGCGGCGCAGCTTAAATCCGCGGCGCAGGCAAGCGTCAGCCAATTGGGTTACAGCATGCTCAAAAAGAATAACAACGAGGAGATATTCAACTTTGCCATAGCGTTCAAACCTGCCGACCAAAATTGGGACAACGGGACGGTGAATACTTCGAGAGTTAAACTTACTTTTGTGGACGGCGACAACAGCGTGTCTTTCATGAGAGAGAACGGCTGGTATACCGACGGAACGGACCAAAGAATAAGCGACGGAATGTTCGGTTTCCCCGTCGGCGCTTACAGCAATTGGAGTGACTTTGCGGCTGCGGTGATTGCAAACGGCGGAGACAGCAACGCGGTGACTTTAAAGGCATTCCAAGAGGGATTCAAACTTGCCGACGGACAGCAGCTGATGGAAATTGTGACGAGAGCGGGAGCCCTCCTCGGCGGCAACAATCAAAGTCTCGTGTCGTTGTTTGTGACTTACGGACAGGGCGGCGATTGGTACATAGCTCAAAGTTAGGTCGAGAAATAAAAATAAAAAAACAGCAGACGCATAAGCGTCTGCTGTTTTTGTTTACTCAAAAGGTTCCGATATTTTCGGGGATAACGAGCTTTGCCTCGGTCAGACGTACAACGTCTTCCACAGTGGTGTTTTTGTTTATTTCCCTCAAAACAAGTCCGTCCGCCGTTACGTCGATGACGGCAAGCTCGGTTATAATGCGGTTCACCTTTTTGTAAGCCGTGAGAGGCAGAGTGCATTTTTCAAGTATTTTGGGAGCGTCGCCCTTGGCGGTGTG
>ULOK01019891.1_pt1 | contig 13100 bp, 16 predicted proteins | sample 1952501 | NCBI WGS metagenome assembly ULOK01 (sample SAMEA4835601, study PRJEB28245) | human gut metagenome | biome: gut microbiome; material: fecal sample | place: Denmark | collected 2008
CGTCGATGGTCTTGGTGTCGGTCTTGGGGATGATGAGGGAGACGCTGTACTTGGGGTTGCTTCCGTTGATGGAAGCCGGCTCCCAGACATTGGCGTAGGACAGGCGGACAACACCGGTGACCACCTTGGTCGGGTTCTTGTGATTGATAGACATATCGTTATACCTCCGTAATTTTAGTAAATTCTTGGGCGGCATCCATCATGGTGATGGCCGGTCGCCGGTCGGATACCGGGACCAGGGTCGGCCTGCCCTTGGGCTTTTCGACCAGGCTGCCGAGGAGCTCGGCAAAGGCCTTTTTGCCCATGAGCTTCTCCATCTCGGTGATGGAGATGAGGGTCTTCTTGAAGATGTCGTGGTACCCAGCGGCGTTGGCGGCGCGGATCACGGCTTCCTCGTCTGTGTACTTGCGATTCGTGCGGCTCTCCACCAGCTTGAAGCCGTGCCATACCTTGCCATGGTGAATGGCGGCGTCCTGGGCGTAGGCTTCGATCTCGCCGGCCCACTTGGTCAGGCCGGGAAGCCGGGAGAGTATGTCCTCGATCTCCGCATCGGTGAGGAGCGGCGGCATGGCGAACTCATACTTTGCAAGTTGGAGCTTGGCTTCCGCTCTGGCGCGGCACTTCACCGCCGCTTTGCAGAAGGTACACCAGGGGCCAGGGACATAGTCCCCTTCACCCTGGTAGGCCATTTCCGCCTTGGGCTTGAGGGTTTGTTCCGCCCACTCCATGAGCTGCTCCACGGAGATTGTCCAGGTGGACACATTCTCCCGGCGGGGCTGGTAGATGCTCATGGCGACCTGGGCAATGTCGTAGAGGTGGTCGAACTGCCGGAGGGCGCCCAGGGCGTACAGCATCATCTGGGGATTCTCCTCCGCGTCCACCAGGACGCCCTGCCCATACTTGAAATCAATGATGTGCAGGAGCTTGTCCGCCACGATCAGGCAGTCGCCAGTGCCGAAGCCGTCCGGCACATAGCAGGAGAAGTCCAGCCGCTGTTCGATGAGGACAAGAGGGTCGGCGCAGAGCGCCTTTGCTTCCTCCAGCTGTTCCAGCACAAACTCCACATACCCATCGGTATAGGCGTCCATTTCATCGCAGTCATATGGGCTGACGGGCTTCCGGGAACGCAGCTTCAGCGCCTTTTTGAGCTTGTGCTCAGCCAGAGCGTGAGCAGCGGTGCCTTCGGCTGCGGCTTCCGTCTCCCGGTCGGCGAACTCCAGCTCCAGTCGTGCCGAAGGGTTACAGTGGAGCCATCGATGGGCGCCGCTGGCAGAGAGAACGGCGTGTTTGGAGGGCGGCATCAGAGCACCTCCGCATCCTTCAGCAGCGCCGGGTAGTGCTTGGGGTCTACCGCCGACAGCTTGGGAGCGCCGTACTTCTGCAGCAGTTCCCGGACGGCTTCGGTCTTCCCGTCATGGCTTTTTTCAGCCAGCACCGACCGAACCTGCTCCAGCGTGACCGCCGGCTCCTTGGGAGGGGGTGGAGAGGCTTTCTGTACCGGCTCGGCTTCCGGGGCCTCTCCCTGGGTCATGGCGTCTGCCAAAGATTGGAGACTGTCGGCGAGGGAGCGCATATCCTCCACCACATCCAGGAGGAGCTTGATCTTACTCACAGGCCGCACCTCCCTCCGGCAGCTCGGTAATGTCCAGGGATTCCACGGTGTTGCCGGGAATGAGGATCATCACACGCTCTTTGCGGCCCAGGAGCCGGGTGAGCATCTTCTCCCGCAGCGTCACACTGCGGCATCTGACTACCCCGCCGTTCTGCGGCTCCTTGGACACGCTGATCTTCAGCTTGTGCCTCATGGCGTTCATCCTTTCTGGAAGGCTGCTTTTTTTGCTCCTTCCGACATACGGCCAGGAGAACGGGCGGATATGAGGGTCAGCCCAGAAGTTTTTTCAATTTTTTCTTCACCGTCTGCAAACGGTGGGAAATGGCGGACTGCGTCACGCCCATCCGGGCGGCGTAGTCGTTGACGCTCACATTTTCAAAAAAGATGGCCCGGACCATTTCCTGCTGGTCAGGGGAGAGCTGCCGGATTGCGGTGTGGAGCCGCTCCTCATCGGTGGGGTCGGCAAAGAGGGCTTCCAGGCCAGGGTCTTCCACGGCGTAGTCCATGCCTTCGTAGACCTTGCCCTCCAGCGAGTAGTGCCGGCGGGTCTCCTTATGATCGTTGTTGTACTCCTGACGATCCAGGTCGATGAGGATTTCGCCCCAATCATCGGGAACATCAATGGAAATGGTCTCTGTGGCGAATTTGTACTGAATTTTCATAACTGTGGCTCCTTTTCAGTGGTTTGAAGTGATAAAAGGTCAACTTCGAAACCGCAGAGCCACAGCTGTAATCCGTAGAGCAGCAAAAAACGGCCGGGATAACAGACCGCCCTGTTATGGGCGATTTATTATCCTGGCCGTCATGCAGCTCTGCGGATTCGTATTCGGTTATGCGCCGAACTCGGCGCAGTCATAGCTCTCCACTTGGAAAGCTGCGTCATTAACCCTGGTGATGGTTGTCCTGGTGGGCTGCCGCTCGATTTCGAGCTGTTGGCCCAGAGCCAGCCGGGTTTCCATGCGCTGGCCTTTGTAGAAGGACTGGATCAAGCCAGTCCGGGCATCGCCTTTGCAGACGAGCCGGTTTTTACAGTCGCGGATTTCTTCCACGGACGTCCTCCTTCCCTCGGTTATTGATAGGCACCACCTCCAGATTGAAATTCCCTATGTAAGCTAACTTGCTAACACTGTGGGTAAAAAAACACAGCGGGCGGGATACCCGCTGTGAGCTTGGCGTCAGATAGCGATGGAAGCGAAATCCATCAGTGCGGTGAAAGCGGAATAGCTTGTCTGGTCATCGGAAGGAATGTATCCCATGTCCTTCAGCCGGATCACCGCCGCTTCGGTAGAGACATCAAAGGTATTGGAGACATCGCTGACCAGCCTGGCGCGGTTGACCAGATTCTCCAACAGAGAGTTGCGGGGGTACTTGTTTGCCACCAGCTGCACCGCACATTTGGGCATGAGGATGGCGGAGGAAAAGTAGTTTGCCTGCCACTCCATCCAATCGTGGTCGGTCCACAGTTTCCGGTCACCCTTTTTGCAGCCGGCGTCCATCCGACACTGGATCATAGGCGTCATGGCAGTGTCGAACATACACGTCTGATCGGGGTCGTAGGAAAAGTAGCCGGTGTGGAATATGTCATGGCCGCCCTCGTGTCCGAGGGTAAAGCGGTAGCGGTGCTGCTGGTTTTCCTCCAGCAGCCGCGTATCGATAATGACCGTGTGGGCCTTGGCGCTGATGTACTCAGCTTGCCCTGTCTCAGGTGAGAAAACAACGACCCGATTTGTGTCATTGAACACCGTCATGCCCAGGTAGATCCCGTTGTGGGACAAAAACTGGTAATCGGGGGTCATGCCGAGATAGTTCTCAACGAAGGACTCTATGTCAACGGGTGCGGGATTCGTCAAGACAGACGGTTGGAAATCCCGCACGAAGTTTTCTCCGATAGTATCGATCTCAGGTTTGCTGAGGATAGGGACGCCGCGGCCCCGGACTCGGTACGAGGGTGTGTACATGGATTGAGATTACCCCTTTCGCTTCTTGAGTTCATCCACGAAGCGCATCCACTCGGCTTCCCCGGCGTCCAGATCACGGGCAGTGCGCAGGGCAGCGGAGACATAATCTCTGCCGATGATATACTCCGGCAGGTCGGGGGCCACGGAATTGCGCATCTTACCCGCCAGGTCGAGCATGGCGGACTTTTCTTCGTCTGTGAGGAGGAGGATTTGAGAGATCTGCTCCAGTTTCTCCATTTCCGGCGGGTTGCGGCGCCCCTTCTCGATGTCGCTGAGATAGGGTGCGGACACATGGAGCATTTCGGCCATTTTTCGGAGCGTTATTTGCTTTTCCTCCCGTTTCCTCTGTAGGAACTCTCCGAATGTAAGATTTTGTGTGTTCATCATATTCACCTTTTCACTAATAATTCGCCCTTACAATTGCCCTTTCTGGGACTTACTCGCGGGTCTTCCATCTTCACATTTTATGGTGAATTTTCGCTAATATGCTTGTTAGCTCGTTAGCTTACACATATTATAGCCATCCCGGCCAGTTTTGTCAAGGGTATGGCGGTGAAAAACTTCATTATTTCTACGGATTAATCTAACTGACAGGCGCCGGACTGATAGGAAAATCAACCCGGCGCCTTTTTATGTGTTAGTCTTCGGTTGCCTCAGCGGAGGAGAGTGCGGCGGCAGCAGCGGCTTCCTTCTGCCGTTTGGCGGTCCACCCACCGCGAGGAGAGGGGCGGAAGGCCGCGCCAAGATCGTAGACGAGTGCCTGCTCATCGGCGAAGTAGATGCCCGGAACATTCCAGTTGTCCTCCTCAGACCACTCGCCCATCTTGCGGATCAGATCGACCACGGCGGCAGAACTGATTTTGATGGCGTACTTCTGCTCGTGCTCAGGCTTGGAGAAGGCGATGGCGTTGGGAGCGTCCTCCTTGCAGGCCCGGATGGCGAACTGCTTGTCCTTGGGGTTGACGAGCACCTGCACATACGGAGCATAGTGCAGCTCGGCGGCGGTCTGGATGTTGAACTTCAGCACCTTGCCGGTGATGGTGGCAACGGAAGCGGAACGGGTCTTGATAAGGTCAACGACAGTAAAATTGCTGAGAATAGACATAGTGATTACTCCTTTGAAATCGTAAAATTTTCATCATCCTCCAGTAAGGGGGACACGGCTGGTTCAGCCTGGGTGGACAGCGTTTGGAACAAGGACTCGATGTACTCTGTTTCCCAATACGGGTTAACGATCAGGAAACCGGCCAGAGACCCTTTCACGATGTAGCGGGGCTTTCCGCGCCGTGAGCGGTTTTTCGTGTATCTCCGCTCCTTACGGATCTGCTGCGCAGTCAGCCAGTCGCTCTTTTCGATGATGGGGTCGTGGTGGCCCTCGATGAAGTACTGCGTCTCCAGGCCGTTGTTCTTCACGCTCTTGTGGGTAAAGAAATCTATCGTCACTGTTTTTTGACACAAGGCATCTCCACAGTATTTTTCGTTGCGGAGGATGCCAAGGACGCTGCCGGAACTCCAAGACGATAGACCTTTGACGGTGGGTATGCCGCTCTTTGTAAGGAAATCTGCGATCTGGGGGGATGAATAGCCCTCCAGATAAAGACTGTATATGGTTCGCACCACATCCGCTTCGTCCTCATCGATCTCCCAGGCACGCCCCTTATAGCCGAGGAGCGCCCAATTGGGATAGACGCCCAAGCCCTGCGCCCTGCGTCTCTTAAAAGACCACTTGAGGCTGTTGGACTTCTGCTCGGATTCGCTCTGGGCGACTAAGCTCAGAACGGTGATGATCATGTCGCTGCTCTTGTCCAGGGTGTTGAGCTTTTCCGCTTCGAAATAGACGCCCACGGGCGGGTCCAGCCTGCGGAGCATATAGATGTAGTTCAGGCTGTCCAGCACATTCCGGGCAAATCGGCTGACCTGCTTGGTGATGATCAGGTCGATTTCTCCCGCTTTGCACTTCTCGATCATCTCCAGAAAGTGCTCACGGTGGAGGACCGAGGTGCCAGAGATGCCTTCATCCGCAAAAATACCTGCGAACTCCCATTCCGGGTTTTCATGGATCATTTTTGTGTAGTTCTGCACCTGCAGCTCATAGCTGGTTGCCTGGGTGTCCTCATCGGTGCTGACACGGCAGTAGGCGCAGACGCGGAGCTTCTTCTTGGTTTCCTCGGTCACCAGATCCCGCTTGGCGGGAATGATCTGAACCTCCTTCTGGGGGCCATTGGTGTATGCGGTGCGGATAGCGTCCTTCTGAGCCTGTCGGTTTTCATCGCTGCGTCCACGGGGGCGAAGTGGTGTTTTCTTTATTACTTTTATGGTCGTTCACCCCCTCCCGCTGCATGATTGTGGCAGCAGGGTATCCACCAACCACAGCAGCTTGGAGCCGGCGCACCATTTATTATACCGGGAAATCCTGTCTTAGTGTTAAACTAAACGATAATGGTCACTCACAATAACGGTATTGGGGGCAAAAAAATAAGAAGCCCGAAGGCTTCCTATTTATTCGTTCTGGCTCATGGCTTTGAGCATCTGTAAGGCGGCGGATTTCTGGGATGGGGTGAGAACCATCCAGCTCTCAAACACCTCTTTGAGTTCCGGGGTCATCTCTACCATTTCCCCATCTGCGAAAAACTGTGAGAGGGTGATCCCGAAGCCTTTGCAGATGACCTCTAACGTGGTGATGGAAGGCACGGTGTTCCGCTTAAAAATATTTGCCAAGGTTGACTGCGATAGGCCGCAGACCTTAGACAGCTTATATTCCGTCCAGCCCCGTTCATCCAGTAACCGCCGGAGCCTCTGGTTTGTGTCCATTGTGCCACCACCTTCCTGTAACTATTTTACCGTTCAACTCGGTGGCTCCGATACATCTAACTTGTATTGAAACTACCGTTATGTTAAACTGTAAAGGGGCCTGGTATTCAGGTGGTGGAGGTGCGGTCATGGCAACAGAAGCAGAGAAGAGGATGCATCGGTGCTGTTTCACCGGGCATAGGCCGGAAAAGCTGCAGGCTCCAGAGGGTGTGGTGACTGCTGCTCTGGAAAAAGAAATCCGCCAGGCTATTGCTGACGGATTCAATGTCTTTATTACTGGTATGGCTCGTGGCGTGGACATCTGGGCAGCGGAGATCGTGCTCCGGCTCCGGGACGCCGGCGAAGCTGTCCGGCTGATTTGCGCTTGCCCGTACCAGGGCTTCGAGCGAGGGTGGAAGCAGAGCTGGCAGAAACGCTACCAGGCAATCCTGTCTGCCGCTGACCTTGTGCGGTTCATCTGCCCAGGGTACAGCCGCAGTTGCTTCCAGCGGCGGAATGAGTGGATGGTGGATCACGCCGCCAGGGTGATTGCCGTGTGGAACGGCCAACCCAGCGGGACGAAGAACACCATAGACTATGCTCGGAGAATGGGAGTGCCGGTGGTCGCAGCAAAAGTATAACAACTATAGCCGGAGCGTACCCACGTCCAACTTTGTGTTCTCCAGATAGTGTCGGTACATCAATTTTGCTGGGACGAGCCTAATTTGGATGTCCTGCAAATTCAGGTTGCTCAGCATGGCGAGAGACACCTTTCCTTTGACGATTACTGTATCCCCAGCAGTTGGCATAAGGAAACAATTTTTCACGTGTGTGATTCCGTGGGCATCGACAAAAGGTTTGTACGCCAGCTGATACAGATATTGCTTTGTAATCGACTCGATTCCAGGTTGTCCGCGTAGTTTTTTATTTGGCTCCAGCTGAAGGTTGTAATATTTGGCGTCAAAGATGATAAACTGATATTCGCCATCGACATTTACTATAGTAACGAGGTCGGGTATCAGTGTGTCCTCCGCCGTTTTTGAGAAGGCTCCTTTATCGGGGTCTTCACCGATCCACACAGGCTTATCAATCAGTTCTATGAGCTTTTTATGTCTTTTGGCACGATACTGTTCAGCCAGCGGAACCGGCAAGCGTAGACCCCCGATGGGCTTCTGAAGCTGGTTGTCGAGGACATCGGCACAGACTCGTTCCCAGACCAGATTAAAGCTATTTGTCCCGAACATACTAAAGCAGTCCAAATCATCCAAGGTACTGCTATTTGCTACAAAAGCGTACAATGTCTTTAACAGAAGCTGCTTTCGAGTGTTAAATTGGACGTTAAGCTCCTTGGCGATGCGATCCAAGATATACTCTGTTTCTCCAAAATCCTCCAGCTCCTCATCGGAAATATCCGCACCAAGGATATCAAATAAATCCAAGAGGTCAGCATCTCGCAGTTCAGCTGTACAGCGGGTCAAAATACACTCGTGCAGCCGTTTAAAGTAGTCAAAATCATCAGCTACACGTTTTACAGTCAGCAGCTCCGGGTAATAGGGCCGGTTGTTGCTTAGGAGAGTAAAGGTTTCATTGATTGTTTTGTCCCACAGGATGTCACCGGACCCGTTGGTCTCGATGATGTCCTGTGTGTTTGTATAAGCTCCACATTCAAAATAGTCCTGGAGGAGAAACAGCATGACAGCCAGCATATTGAAGGCACTGCTGTCACTGGTTTCATTATACATACGGATAATCTGTTCTCTGGAGTTATACTTCTCCAGCACTTTTAGCACTTGCTTCAAAGCCGGCTTAGGATCTGTGGCATCGGGAAGGTATTTAGGGTAGCACTTAAGTACACGCCCCTCGATGGTGATGACACCAACAAACGTAAAAACGTAGAGGTATTCGTTTTCCCCAATTTCTACGTCCGCTATTTCCACATCATCATCCACGAGGTCCGTAAGACTCCTCTGAGTATCATCCGCCCTGACCGCCTTAAGAACCCCATACTCTTTCAGCCGCCGTAATATCCGAACCGCCTTTTCTTCAGTGCATTGGAGCAAATTTACCAGCTCGTCTTGAGTATAGCGCCTTTGCTCACGCAAGAAAACCGAGATCATTCGCCATCATCCCCCGGCACATCAATGAATCGGTTACGAATCTTCTCGCAGAAAATGGAAACGCCCTTCGTGTCAAATTCCCTGCATATTTTCGAATATTGTGTCCTCGACTCTTCCTCACAGCCAGCAAAGAGGGTAGCACGTTTCTGCTTTGCGGCATCATCGAACAGGTACATGATTACCTTGTTTTTAAAGATTCGAGTAAAGACTGCAGGATCGAACATTTCACCATCCGGGATGTTTTTCTTGGAAATAAAGTACGGTCCCATCAGTTTGTCCTCGTTTACTTTAAAGGTGATCAACTCAGCATTAATCGCCTTACGCAGCTCGTTCCACTCAACAACGCGGCGGTAGTCACCCTGACCGAGGATAACTTTTTTCCCTATAATTCCGGCTTCGCTGTCATCAATACCAAGGTAGGTGAAATCCCATCTGCGTTTAAATGCGGTATCCATCGGGAATACACCCTGGTCGGCGCTGTTCATGGTTGCCCAGATGAACATATTATCTGGGATGCGAATTTCGGCGTAATCTTCCGGAGATCCACCCAGAACATCAGGGGATGCCAGATACTTCTTGATGTCTTCGGTTGCCTGAATCGGGTACTCGCTAACCTCATTGTCGCTGCGGTCAAGTAACTGGAACACGTCCCCAAACACGGCAGCTACGTTGGCGCGATTGATTTCCTCAATTATAAGTAAAAAGGGCTTCGGCGTATCCGTTTTGCTATTTTGAAGTGCTTTGACGTAGGTGCGCATAAACGGCCCCGGCACATACGAGTAGGTAATGGCATCTTTGCCATCCGAGTCCTTGTGCGGAACTGGCTTATATGTACCCACAAAGTTGGCATAAGAATAATCGGGGTGGAAGGTTACCCGCTCGTATTCGCCGCCATCAGCCAGGAGAGCATCTTTTTCACGGTTCAGAGTAAAACTTTTTCCAGTGCCAGGCGCACCAAAAAGGATGCGGTTGCGCGCAAACGTACTTGGATAGCCAGTGTGAAACTTCACCTTCTGCATGAGAGAGAAGATCCAATCAATGAACGGCTTTCTGGCGTCCTCCCGGTCTGGTCTCCATTCCGAGGATACGAAATAGTCAGCATCTTCTATGGAATACTTATCGGAGTAATACCGCGCATTTCCATTGGAATCTTTGCGCTGCTCGTCATCCGGCACACTGGGGTCCACACGCAGTAAGATTCCGTTCAAGGAATTGTGGCGGAAGAGGAGCGAGCACTGATCTTTGCTTTGAAGTATTTCCAGTGTCGAATCCGTAAACAAGGCGTGGGATTTCATGAAATCCAGGCAAGAACGGATAAACGGCCGGTTCTCCATGTTCATCCATTGCTGACAAATAGAATCTAAACTTTGGGTATCACGTAGCGTTTGCTCAGAAATGAGCGCACAAATAACGGGCAGAGGATCAGAAATTCCCGAATAACGCTCGGGGTATTTTTGCGCAAGGGATTCCATAATGGTTTGAACCGCCCGATTGCATTCCTCATATTGGAAAGAATGATGCCCCGTATAAATATCTGCGAATAGCTGGATGGCAGATGCGACCGGTTGATCAAATACATCTAAGTTTTGAGATGCATTGACAATACATTGCATCCTCTGCTCTATATTCAGCTTAAAATACCGACCTTCTCTATCAGTACTCTCTTTGTTAACTCCCCCCGCGAACACGCAATCGTTCACAATGAGGTGAACCTCGTTTGGAGTATCCGTATCGGTATTGCATTTTAGCCACATTGACTGAAGCCAGTAATTTTTTGAGCTTAATATTGAAAGGTGGAGGTCGCTTGGCGTTTTAACACCACAAGTGATTGGTAGCATCATGAAAGCCGATATGACTTTACTTGGCGCAATACGATCACTTCCAATACCAAGCTTCATAGAGGTAGAGCCATTACCTCGCGGTTTTATCTCATATTTTGCCTTTATATCGTCTAAAACAACAGAAAGCTCCTCATGATTATCCGCCCGATAAATAATCACAAATGCAGCAGTTTTACCATCCAGCGTTTCGGGGGAGGCTAACTGCCCATCAGAATTATAAAAGCGTCCTCCCAAGAAAGCTTGGCCACCGCCGCTATTAGCATTATAGGTAAAATGGAAATCCGCATCCTGTCCAGAATATGTCGAATAGTCACTGATTTCTGTAAAGAACGCCATGTAAATACTCCTTTCGGATTTCATTTAGCACAGTATAGCTTAATACATTCAGCCACGTATTTAGCAAGAGCAGGTGGTACAGCATTGCCAATTGCAAGTTCTACATCGGTTTTTGCGCCAGGAAGGTTAAACGAATCAGGGAATGTCTGTAAATAGCCTCTTTCACGAGTGGTCAAAGCTCTCACTCCATCATGGACATCCGCCTTATCACCATGATGGCGCTTATAATTTTCGGGTATAGGTCTATTTATTCCCCGAATTGTGGCAGCGGGTTCATCTATAGAAAAAACAGCTCGCCTATTATAACTCCTTGGATGCATATAATAGTATTCCGTGTTTAAGGAGTCGCCGAGGTAATCTCTGACAGTCATCTGCTTGTCTGAGAGACCAGAAATTAGTATTTCGTCGAGGAAGCCGTTATCTGTTCCATGTTTTCCAATCAGAAAGAAACGTTGACGTTTTTGAGGCACGCCGCAACGACTGGCATCTAAAACTTTCGTTGTAATGCCGTATCCGGCATCAGTCAACATTTTCTTTAGCCGGGGTAGGGTTGGAAATCTCTCAATATTGTATACATTCTCAAAAACCACCCATTGTGGTTTTACGGCTGCTACTATTTCAGCAAACCGTATTGTTAGATTAGAGCGTTTCCCCAATTCTCTTTTACCTGCGATCGAATAGTCTTGGCAAGGGGGTCCGCCCATAATAATGTCAGGGCACATATCTTGTATCTGCTGAATGACAGTATCATCATTTAAATCTTGACAATAAACTGGGTGTGCAAAGTTACTTTTATAAATCGCTACAGCAGCATCCCAATTGTCATAGGCCGCTATTATTTCAAAGCCCGCCTGTTTAAATCCTAACGACATTCCGCCGCATCCCGCAAACAAGTCAACCACTTTCATTGCCATCGCTACTTTCCTTAGAAATAATATGCTGCATAAGAACAGAGCCAACATACTTAGCCAGATTGACTGGCACTGCATTTCCTATCATGGAATTGACATCAGACTTTCCACCAGTAAATTGAAAATCAACCGGGAAAGTTTGTATGTAGCTCCTCTCCTTTGGAGTTAAACACCGTACCTGAGACACCGGAACTGGGTCGTTAGGATGCCCTTTGTATCCCTTTGGGATTGGACGGTCTACAGCACGAATTGTCATTGATGGCTCATATATGCTAAACACGCCTCTTCGGTTATAGTTTGTAGGAACCCGAAAATAGTAATCAATACCCAAAGAATCACCTAAATAATCATGGATTGACATCGGCTGGGAGGAGAGATTTTTTCTCAGTTCATCATCTAAAAAGCCATCATCTTCGTCAAGTGCCCCTATAACAAACATTCGTTTTCTTGTTTGAGGAACGCCACAATATGCAGCATTTAAAATCATTTTTGTTAAGCCATAGCCCGCCGAACGAAAATTGTTAATCACAGCTCTAAAAGAATTCGTATTACGAATTGTTGCAACATTTTCCATTACAAAATACTGAGGTTTTACTGCACAGACAATCTGTGAGTAGCGGACAGAAAGTATGGCTCTACCACGCGACTCATCCTGAAAACCTGCGGTCGAAAAATCCTGGCACGGGGGGCCACCAATAATCAAATCCGGCGAAAATTGAAGTACCGTCTCGATTGCATTATCAACATTCAGCAAATCCTGCTCTATCACGGGGTGCGAAAAATTCATTTTGTAAACCTGAATTGCTGGTTTCCAATTATCTATACCGGCAACAACATTAAACCCCGCTTTTTCAAAGCCGAGTGACATTCCTCCGCACCCACAAAATAAATCAATACATCTAATGTTGTTTGCCATTATATCTGATACCCTTCCATAATAAGTTGTGTTACTGAAAGCTTAAGCAATTACTCAATTGCGCTTTTTCCGCTTGCCACCCATTTGTCTAAATCGGAGCATTTGAATTTCCATTGTTTCCCAATTTTGTGTGCCGGAATCCCTTTTCCTTTTCTAATCCAATCACGGATAGTTCCTGGCTTAACCCCCAAGTATGCAGCAGCCTCGTCAATACCTATCCATTTATCATTAGTAACATCAGCCATTTCTGCACCTCCTGATACTGTAGGCTACAAAAAACCATTTTGATTATAACAAAACCGTCTACCGGTTTCAAGTGGTTTTTTGTTATTTGCTTGTGTTTTTCGTCGTTTGTACTTACATTGTGGATGGTTAAACGATAACCCAAAAATTAAACGGTGCCCCTAAAAACAAACGATAGCCCACTGCCATCCGACATCTTCAAGGACTGGATTGGCGGCGGGCTATCGTTCTACCGGGGAGCAGCAGACACCTCAAAGGCCCGAAAGCCCTTGAAATAAGCCGTTTAAGGCAAAAAGAAAGCACCGCAACCTTGATACCCGTTGTATCAAAATTGCGGTGCTTCTTTGGTGGACCTGAAGGGATTCGAACCCTCGAC
>ULOK01014928.1_pt1 | contig 12975 bp, 9 predicted proteins | sample 1952501 | NCBI WGS metagenome assembly ULOK01 (sample SAMEA4835601, study PRJEB28245) | human gut metagenome | biome: gut microbiome; material: fecal sample | place: Denmark | collected 2008
GATTCCTGTACAGGCACTTTCCACTACTGCCAATACGTTGGTGAGTAATCTGATTGGTGCCGGCGGTTCATCAGGGGTAGTTACGTTACTGCATAAAATATCCCGGATGTCGTTTTTGATTATGGTAGTGTGCGTAGGCTTGTGCGTGGCGTTTCCCGGAAGTATCTTGTCGGTATATACAAATGAAGAAGCTTTGCTGGTGGAGTCTGTATCGGCTTTGTACGTGGTATGCGGGGCTATGCTGATTGCTTCGCTGGCCAATGTGTACTTCAATGGCATATCAGGAACTGGCAATACGCAGGCGGCGTTGGTATTGGAAGTGTTTGTACAAGTTTTTTATGCACTTTATATCATTGTGGTGGGCATGGTTATCCAGGCGCCGGTGGACGTATGCTTCACCACGGAAGTGATTTATTATGTGTTGATGTTAGGTTCCAGTCTCATTTATCTGAAAAAAGCAAAATGGCAGAACAAAAAGATTTGAGCATACTGATTTTTTTGTAATTTTGCACGCTGGAAATTTTTGATAATAAATAAAAAAAGCAACATATATGTTCGATAATTTAAGTGAAAGACTAGAACGGTCGTTTAAGATATTGAAAGGTGAAGGTAAAATCACCGAAATCAATGTGGCCGAAACCTTGAAGGATGTACGTCGTGCATTGCTGGATGCGGACGTGAATTATAAAGTAGCAAAGAACTTTACAGATACGGTAAAGGAAAAAGCACTGGGACAGAATGTATTGACGGCTGTCAAGCCCAGTCAGTTGATGGTGAAGATTGTACACGATGAGCTGACTACCTTGATGGGAGGAGATACTGCCGAAATCGAATTGAAAGGTCGTCCGGCCGTTATCTTGATGTCAGGTTTGCAGGGTTCTGGTAAGACTACCTTCTCTGGCAAGCTGGCCCGCATGATGAAATCAAAGAAGAACCGTAAACCTTTGCTGGTAGCGTGTGACGTGTATCGTCCGGCTGCAATTGAGCAGTTGAAAGTGCTTGGCCAGCAGGTAGAAGTTCCTGTATATAGTGAACTGGACAGCAAAGACCCTGTACAGATTGCTTTGAATGCTATTCAGGAAGCGAAAGCAAAAGGATATGATCTGGTAATTGTCGATACAGCTGGTCGTTTGGCAGTAGATGAGCAGATGATGAACGAGATTGAAGCCATCAAGAAAGCTATCAATCCGGATGCTACATTGTTTGTGGTAGATGCCATGACCGGACAGGATGCGGTAAATACAGCTCGTGAATTTAATGAACGTCTGGATTTCACCGGTGTAGTATTGACCAAGTTGGATGGTGATACACGTGGTGGTGCGGCGTTGTCTATCCGTACGGTAGTAAACAAGCCGATTATGTTCGTGGGTACCGGTGAGAAACTGGATGCCGTAGATCAGTTCCACCCGGCCCGTATGGCTGACCGTATCCTGGGTATGGGTGATATCGTGTCATTGGTAGAACGTGCACAGGAACAGTACGATGAAGAAGAAGCGAAACGCCTCCAGAAGAAGATTCAGAAAAACCAGTTCGATTTCAATGACTTCCTGACTCAGATTCACCAGATTAAGAAGATGGGTAACTTGAAGGAACTGGCTTCCATGATTCCGGGTGTAGGAAAGGCTATTAAGGATATTGATATCGACGACAATGCATTCAAGAGCATTGAGGCTATTATTTATTCAATGACTCCGGAAGAACGTACTCATCCTGAAATTCTGAATGGAACACGTCGTACACGTATCGCTAAAGGTAGTGGAACCAGCATTCAGGAAGTAAACCGCCTGTTGAAGCAGTTTGACCAGACTCGTAAGATGATGAAGATGGTAACTGGCAGCAAGATGGCTGGTATGATGCAGAAGATGAAAAAGAAATAATCGTGCAGATTAAGATAGTAAGAAGCGGACATCAGGAGTCTTTAAAGGAACTACCTGCTGTCCGCTTGTTTTTTATTCATACAATAAATATTTTTCACGTAAGGAACGGTAAGCTTGCAAGTCCTTCTCCCATGCCTGGCGTATTTCGGATTCCGTTTTTCCCTGAAGTATGTCCTTGCGTACCTGTGAGGTCCCCATTAGCAGGTCAAACCATTGGGAACGGCTGAAGAAACGCTTTTCGGCATCCGGATATTGCTTCTGATAGAGCTGATAAAACTGCAGGAGGTATTTTAGGGAAAAGCCTTGAGGCAGTTCTTTCTCTGTGCGCAAGTCGAGGCCGAAGCAGGTCTGATTCTGATGAAGCGGATGCTTGTCGAACCCTTTTAAAGAGCGTGGGGTAAACTGAAACTGGAAAAAATCCTTTAGTGCCGGAGAACCGATGACTTGGAAAGGATAAGTAGTTCCTCTGCCGATGCTTACGGAAGTTCCTTCAAAAGGACAGAGTGAGGGGTAGAGCGCAATGGAAAGATCGTTTGGCAAATTGGGAGAAGGTTTTACCGGAAGCGAGTAAGGCTGTCCGTGTTTCCATCCTTCCACTCGAATTACTTGCAAACGACATTGCAGGCCTTTACCTAACCAGCCTTCTCCATTAATCATTCCGGCCATTTCGCCTAAGGTACATCCATGAAGCAGGGGGATGGGAAGCATGCCCACAAAACTTTTGTATGCTTTTTCTCGTACCGGACCGTCTACGTAGTCACAAGGATTAGGGCGGTCCAGCACAATCAGTTCTTTCTGGTTCTCGGCACAAGCCTGCATCACGTAATAAAGCGTACTGATGTAAGTGTAGAAGCGGGCACCTACGTCTTGTATGTCGAACACTACCACATCCGTGCCAGTCAGTTGTGACGGTAGCGGTTTCTTGTTTTTTCCATAAAGTGAAAGGATGGGCACCCCCGTGCGGGTATCTTTTCCGTTTTGAATGTATTCTCCGGCATCTGCATCCCCTCGGAATCCATGTTCAGGAGCAAATACCCGTACGATTTTTACTAGACTGACCAAGGTATCCAGTAAGTGGGTTTTCCCACAAAGAGAAGTATGGTTTACTACCAGAGAAACCCGTTTTCCTTCAAGTAAGGGAAGCAGTTTTTCTAGCTGGTCAGCTCCGTTGCGCACGGTGGCATGTCCTTGCAGGGCCATAAAACAGCTTATACATGCACCCAAAATGTATTTCAAAAAGATTCTTTTCGTGTAACTCATGGAATTTTTGTAGATTTGTGATACTTTTTACAAATATAGCCACATTTATTTATGAATCCACTTGCATTGATTGACAAATATTATCCGGAAGATAATGAGTTAAAACATATTTTGCTGGTGCACAGCCGTTCGGTAGCAGACAAGGCCCTGGAAATGGCACGCAAGCATCCGGAACTGAATTTGGACTTGACTTTTATAGAAGAGGCAGCCATGCTTCATGACATTGGTATTTTTATGACGGACGCAGATGGTATTTTTTGCTTTGGCAAATATCCCTATATCTGTCATGGATATTTAGGTTCGGAATTGGTGGCTCGTGAGGGTTATCCGCGTCATGCGCTGGTGTGTGAGCGTCATACAGGTGCCGGACTTTCCCTCAAGGCGATTCTGGAACGTGACCTTCCGGTGCCTCACCGTGAAATGATTCCAGTCAGCTTGGAAGAGCAGATTATCTGTTTTGCTGATAAGTTTTATTCAAAGACCAAATTGGATAAGGAAAAGAGCGTAGAGAAAGCCCGAAAGAGTATTGAAAAGCATGGGGAAGAGGGGCTGGCGCGTTTTGATGCGTGGTGTAAACTCTTTTTGTAGAACTAAAAATACATTAAAAAGGAAAGCGTTGACGTTTATTTGTAGGATAATGCTTACTTTTGCACCGCATATTGCGTAAAAAGACGGTGATGACATCATTTAGAAGAACTACATATTTACTGCTATCTCTGTTTGTTTTTGGCTTTTTCTGCTCATTCTATGCCGAAGCACAGCGTGTGAGAGGAAAACGTATGCGGGGAGGAGAGAAGACCGATTCCCTTCATCGGGACTCATTGGCGTTGGATTCGCTGGGAATGGACTCGCTGGCCGCAGATACCACAAAGAAAAAAGAACCGCTGGATGCACCGGTTATTTATGAAGCAAGCGATTCGATTGTCTTTACAAAAGAGGGCTATGCACATCTTTATGGGGAAGGTAAAGTGAATTACCAGAACATTGAGCTGACCTCTGCAGTAATTACAATGAATATGGACAGCAGTACCGTCTATGCCACGGGAGTGACCGATACGGCAGGAGTGGAAACGGGTTCACCGATTTTCAAGGATGGAGAAACACCGTATGAATCTAAAATCATGCGCTATAACTTCAAGACCAAGAAGGGTTTCATCAATAGCATTGTCACACAGCAGGGTGAAGGATATGTCACCAGTGAGGAAGGAAAGAAAGGGGCAAACGATGAAATTTACATGCGTCATGGTAAATATACTACTTGCGACAATCACGAACATCCTCATTTTTATTTGAAACTTTCCATGGCAAAGGTACGTCCGAAGAAAAACGTAGTATTCGGACCTGCACAGCTCGTGGTAGAGGATGTGCCTCTTCCTATTGCCGTACCTTTTGGTTTCTTCCCGTTCAATAGTAGCTATTCTTCCGGTTTTATCATGCCGACGTATGGTGATGAAATGAACCGTGGTTTTTATCTGCGCGACGGTGGTTATTATTTTGCCATCAGCGACCAGATGGACTTGAAAGTATTGGGAGAAATCTTTACGAAGGGTTCTTGGGGATTATCGGCTGCATCTAACTATAACAAGCGTTATAAATTCAGTGGCTCGTTCAATGCCAGTTATTTGGTGACAAAAACGGGTGAGAAGAACATGCCCGACTATTCTGTGTCGAAAGACTTCCGTATTCAGTGGAGTCACCGGCAGGATGCCAAGGCCAATCCGAACAGTTCGTTCTCGGCCAGTGTGAACTTTGCCACCAGTAGTTACGACCGTTCCAGCTTGAGCAGTTTGTATAACCCGCAGCAGTATTCTCAGAATACCAAGGCTTCCAGTGTGAGTTACTCACGTAACTTTCCGGAAATCGGATTGAACATCTCTGGAGCATTCAATATCACACAGAACACGCGTGACTCTTCTTTGAGCATGACGCTTCCAGATGTAAATATCTCATTGAACCGTATTTATCCGTTCAAGCGTAAAAAATCGGCAGGAGATGAGCGCTGGTACGAAAAGATTTCATTGCAGTACACCGGAAGTATCACCAACTCCATCAGCACAAAGGATAATCTGTTGTTCAAGACACCTTTGACACAGTGGCAGAACGGTATGCAGCACAAAATTCCGGTCTCGGCTACTTTCAACTTGTTCAAGTACATCAATATCGTTCCTTCGTTCAATTACACGGAACGCTGGTATTTGCGGAAAGTAAAGCAGAGCTATGACCCGAGTCCTACCTCGCGTGATCATGTAAAGCGAGATACCATCAACGGCTTCAACCGTTTGTACGATTACAACTTGTCTTTACAGATGAATACCAAGTTGTATGGTATGTACAAGCCTTTGTTCATGAAGAGCAAGGAGCTTCAGATTCGTCACGTCTTTACACCGACCGTTAGCTATACTTATACGCCGGACTTCGGAAAATCACGTTACGGCTATTACGACACCTATACTTATACGGATGAAGACGGTGAGGTGCGTACCGTAGAGTATTCTCCTTATGAAGGAGCTGTATATGGCTATCCGGGAAAGAATATGTCACAGAACATCAGCTTCTCAATTGATAACAACATTGAGATGAAGATGAAGTCGGACAAGGATACTACCGGCTATAAGAAAATCAGCTTGATTGACCAGTTGGGGGCTTCTCTTTCTTACGATGTGGCCAACAAGCGATGGAGTGACTTGAGCATGAACCTTCGTTTGAAGCTGACCAAGAGCTATACATTTAATATGAATGCCTCATTCGCTACGTATGCATACCAGTTCGATGAAAATGGTAATGTAGTGGTGGGCGACCGTACAGAATGGTCTTACGGACGTTTCGGACGTTTCCAGGGATACAGTGGCTCATTCTCTTATACCTTGAATAACGATACCTTCAAGAAACTCTTCGGAAAGAAAGATGAGGATGAAAAGAATAAGGATAAAGAAGGAAAAGAAGGTGGTGAAGACGAGGAGACAGAGGAAGAAACGGAAGAACAGAATAACAACTCCAACATGCGAAAGACGGAGAAAGCTTCTGTCGATTCAGACGGTTACCTGGCTTTCAAATTGCCTTGGAGTGTCAGCTTGAGCTATAGCTATAGTATTCGTGAAGACCGTTCGAAGGATATTAACATCAAGACCATGCGTTATCCGTATTCATTGACGCATTCATTGAACGTGTCGGGTAACTTCAAGATTGGTAGCCGTTGGAATATGACCTATTCTACCGGTTACGACTTTACGTCTAAGGAGATGTCTATGACAACCTTGAATATTACCCGTGACTTGCACTGCTTTAATATGAGTTGCGGATTGGTGTTCGGCCCGTTTACTTCTTATAACTTCTCTATCCGTGCCAACTCCAGCATGCTGACCGATGCCCTGAAGTGGGATCAGCGAAGCAATACGGGTAGTGCAGTTACCTGGTATTAATCTTTCAGGAATTCTTCGGCCCGGGCCAGCGTGTCCGGTTTGCCGATGTCAATCAGTTGCAGGTCTTCTTTGATGCATCCTCCGAGGTGGAGTTGCCGGCAGGTGTGCAGATAAAAATCCATGATGGGAAATTTACCGTTCCATGCCTCTCCTTCCATGTAGCGAAACAGTTCCGGTGAAATTACATGGATGCCGCTGAACGCATATTCGCGGTATTGGCCCGGTTCGTACACAAATCCTTCCGGCTTGGTTTGAAGGGTATCTTTGTGAATCCAGCCCTGCAGGCGGTTGTCCGCATCGAACAGCAGGTAGCGCGAGGTCTTGCGCGGGCTGACCAGCAGTGTAGCCAGATTCTGACTTTTCCGATGAAAATCATAAACCTCTTTCAGGTCGGCATTCGACAAGATGTCCACATTGTGTACCAAGAACGGTTCCGTGCCTGTAAAGAAAGTTGCCGCCTTTTTGATACCTCCCCCTGTGTCCAGCAACATGTCACGTTCGTCGCTGATATGAGTGGTCAGTCCAAAATTCTGGTTAGCTTTCAGAAAATCGATAATCTGTTCTCCGAAATGGTGAATGTTGATGACCAGTTCGGTAAATCCTGCTTCTTTCAGTTTGAGAATCACATGTTCCAGCATGGGACGTCCGGCCACCGGAACTAAGGCCTTGGGCATGTGGTCGGTCAGCGGTTTGAGCCGGGTACCCAGTCCGGCAGCAAATATCATGGCTTTCATTTGGCTTTCAGTAATTGGTCTATTTGTTGTTCCCGATGAATCAGGTGTACATTAATTTTAAATTTTTCATGCAAGTGCACTGCTGTGTGTTGGGCAGAGTACACAGAGCGGTGCTGCCCTCCGGTACATCCGAAGCAAATCATCAGGTGCGAGAATCCACGTTCCAGGAAACGCTGCACGTGGGCATCCACCAGAGCGTCGGTATGGCGAAGGAACTCTGTAATTTCTCCGTCTTTCTCTAAAAATTCTATGACCGGTGTGTCCAGTCCTATAAGCGATTTGTACTGTTCGTAGCGTCCAGGGTTGTGTACGGCGCGGCAGTCGAACACGTATCCTCCACCATTTCCGCTTTCGTCTGCCGGAATTCCTTTCCGGTAAGAGAAACTCATCACCGTGACCGTCAGGTTACGGCGGTTGCGTGCAGCGGCAAACTGTTTCAGCTCTGTCATGCGCTGCAATACCTCGCAGAGATAAGGATATTCCGGAAAACCCTCCTGCAATAACTGGCGCAGATTTTCAATGGCAAAAGGAATACTCTCAATGAAATGAGCCTTTTTCTCGAAGTAACCGCGGAAACCGTAAGCTCCCAGTACTTGTAGCGTCCGGAACAATACGACATGACGCAGATGGGACAGGAACACTTCCTTTTCTATCTGTTTGTAGGGGCGTAGGGCTTCCAGGTACTCGTCAATCAGTTCCTGGCGCAGGCTGTCCGGATAGTTGGCCTTGGCTTGCCAGAGGAAAGAAGCCACGTCGTAATACAGTGGTCCTTTCCGTCCTCCCTGGAAATCAATCAGGTAAGGCTCTCCGTCCTTCACCATGATATTACGGCTCTGGAAGTCGCGATACATGAATACCGGTTGGGGTTCCATGCTCTTTATCAGTGTCTGGCAAAGGGCTTCGAAATCGTCTTCTAACAAATCCTCTCTGAATTCCACTCCTGTAGCTTTCAGAAAACAGTATTTAAAGTAGTTCAAGTCCCACAGAATGCTTCTGTGATTGAACTCTACCGCCGGATAGCATTTCCCGAAATCCAGTCCTTGTGCCCCTTCAAACTGTATACGGGGCAGTAACCGGATGACTTTTTTCAGCAAGTCCTTTTTCGTTGAGCCAAACTCTCCGGTTTCTCTTCCGTGTGCGATAAGCTGAAACAGGGAATCTGTTCCTAAATCATCCTGCAGGTAACAGAGTCCGTCATTGGAAACGGCATGCACCGCCGGTACCGGAAGATGCTGTGCCTGAAAATGGCGTGACAGGTAGATGAAGGCCTCGTTTTCTTCGCGTGAAGTACCGCATACCCCGATAAGAGTCGGAGTACCCTTCAGGCGGTAGTAGCTTCTGTTGGAACCGGCTCCCGGCAATGCTTCCACGCTTTCCGGAGCATGGCCGGTGAACTGGCTGTATAGGGTTTCAAGAGTTTGAGTCATGTGTCTGTTTGTTAAGATTACTGATTGAGTTTTTCTGCCAGGTATTGTCCTGTATAGGAAGCCGCACATTTAGCTACTTCCTCCGGTGTGCCGGCTGCCACGAGATTTCCTCCCATGTCACCACCTTCCGGACCGAGGTCAATCACATGGTCGGCGCATTTGATGACATCCATGTTGTGTTCGATGATGACCAGCGTATGTCCCCGACTGATGAGGGCATCGAAAGCTTCCAGCAGTTTCTTGATGTCATGGAAATGCAAGCCTGTGGTCGGTTCATCGAACACGAAGATGGTAGGCTGTGCCTTTTCGATACTGAGAAAGTACGCCAGTTTCACGCGCTGGTTTTCTCCTCCCGAGAGGGTAGACGAAGACTGTCCTAACTTGATATAACCCAGTCCCACATCCTGTAGCGGGCGCAACTTCTTGACAATCTTCTTCTGGTTGTGTTCTGTAAAGAACTCGATGGCCTGGTTGACCGTCATTTCCAGTATGTCGTAAATGTTTTTTCCTTCGAACTTCACTTCCAGCGTGTCGTTCTTGAAGCGTTTGCCGTGGCACGACTCACATTCCAGCACTAAGTCGGCCATGAACTGCATTTCTACCGTTACCGTACCTTCTCCCTTGCATTCTTCGCAACGTCCGCCTTCCGTGTTGAATGAGAAATAGCCTGCGCTGTATCCCATCTGCTTGGCCAGCGGCTGGTCGGCAAACAGTTTGCGGATTTCGTCATAGGCCTTGACGTAAGTTACCGGATTACTTCGGGAAGACTTTCCGATAGGGTTCTGGTCTACAAACTCGATGTCGTTCACCTGACGGATGTCTCCTTCCAATGAGATGAATTCGCCCGGACGTTCACTCGATTCACTGTATTCCCGCTTCAGAGCCTTGTAGAAAATGTCGCGTACCAGCGTACTCTTTCCGGAACCGCTGACACCTGTCACTACCGTCATCACGTTAAGCGGGAAGCGCACGTCGATGCCTTTCAGGTTATTCTCACGTGCTCCCTTGATTTCGATGTAGTTGTTCCATGGACGATGGCTGGCAGGCAGGTCGATGGTCTCTTCTCCTAACAGGTATTTCACGGTATAGCTGTCGCTTCCCTTCTGTAAGTCTTTCATGTCGCCCTCATACACCACTTGTCCACCCAGTCGTCCGGCTTTCGGGCCGATGTCGATGATATAATCTGCTGCACGGATGATTTCTTCGTCGTGTTCCACTACCACTACTGTGTTTCCCAATTGCTGTAACTGGCGCAGCACCTTGATAAGGCGGGTAGTGTCACGGCTGTGCAGACCGATACTTGGTTCGTCAAGAATATACAATGAGCCTACCAGACTGCTTCCTAACGAGGTGGCCAGGTTGATTCGCTGACTTTCACCTCCCGAAAGCGAGTTGCTCAACCGGTTCAGCGTCAAGTAACCCAGTCCCACATCCGACAGGAATGTCAGACGGTTCTTGATTTCACTCAGTAGGCGTTGTGCCACGAGAGTGTCGTGCGCATCCAGTGTGAGCGTACGGAAAAACTCCTGCAACTGGGTAATCGGCATTTCTACCAGTTCCGAGATATTCTTTCCACCCACTCGTACGTAGCTGGCCTCCTTTTTCAGTCGGCTTCCGTGACAGGTAGGGCAAGTCGTTTTTCCCCGGTAGCGGGCCAGCATCACGCGATACTGTATCTTATATTGGTTTTCCTCCAGCATCTTGAAGAAAGAGTCGATGCAGACCTTCTCCCTTGGCCCGTGCCAGAGGTAATCTTTCTGTTCTTGTGTCAGCTCATAATAGGGAGCAAAGATGGGGAAATCATGAGCCGGAGCTTCCCGAAGGAACTCATTCAGCCATTCTCCCATTTTCTCACCTCTCCAGCAAAGCACGGCACCATCGTACACGCTCAGCGCACGGTTGGGCACCACCAGGTGTTCATCGATACCGATAATCTTTCCGAAGCCTTCGCACGTAGGGCAGGCTCCCAGCGGAGAGTTGAATGAGAACATCTGGTCGTTCGGTTCTTCAAACTTGATGCCGTCGGCTTCAAACTTCGTGCTGAATACATGCAGGCGGGTGTCATCCGACAAATAGAAACGGAGCATACACGTGCCGTCGCCTTCGTACATGGCCGTCTCGGCAGAATCCGTCAGTCGGCTGATGGCATCCTTGCTGTCATCGCAGCTCATGCGGTCCACTAACAGATATACCTTGTCGTTCTCATCGTAGGTATAATCTTCAATGCGTACCATCTCGCCGTCCACCTCCAGTCTGGTAAAGCCCTGCTTCATATCCATGTCCAGCTGTTCTGCCACACTTCTTCCGTCACGGGGAAGGATAGGTGTCAGCACGGTGTAGCGTGTGCCCTTTGGGTAAGACAGCATGCAGTTCACGATGTCTTCCACACTGTCCTTCTTGACCAGTTGTCCGCTTACGGGAGAATACGTTTTTCCTACCCGTGCGAAAAGCAGGCGCAGGTACTCATAAATCTCCGTCGATGTGCCCACGGTAGAACGCGGGTTGCGGCTCGTCACTTTCTGTTCAATGGCGATGGCAGGTGGAATCCCTTTGATAAAGTCACATTCCGGTTTGCTCATACGTCCGAGAAACTGGCGGGCGTAAGAAGACAGACTTTCTACATAGCGTCTTTGCCCTTCGGCATACAGCGTATCGAATGCCAGCGACGACTTTCCCGAACCAGACAGTCCGGTAATGACTACCAGCTTGTTGCGTGGAATACGTACATCGATGTTTTTCAGGTTATTCACCCGGGCACCCTTTATGGTAATAAAATCATTTTCTGACATGTATCTTTTCTTGTTAGATGAACATGCGAAGTTACGAAAAATAGCTGGAATTATCAAAGCGAATACTTTCGGAGGGAAAGAAGTCTTTTACGTTTCCCTGCGCGGAACCGTATGTTTTCCTTATGCGAAACGTACGGTTCTGCATCGGGAAACGTAGGGTTCACGGAATGGAAACGTAGAAAGTATGCTGAGGTTTGTCGGATATTGCATCATAATTTCCGTAAAACCATTTGTTTGTTCAAGAAAAAAAGTTATTTTTGCTGTACTACTTTAATGGTACAGTATAACGATTTTTAATTTAAAGGTTATGGTAGAATTGAGAGGTGTTTCATTTGGGTATCAGTCCGATAAAAATGTATTGGACAATTTGAATCTCCGTTTGAAGGAAGGGAGATTCTATGGTCTGTTGGGAATGAACGGCTCAGGCAAGACCACACTCTTGAAACTGATTGCTGGTAAGCTTTTTGCTCACGGCGGTGAGATTTATGTGGACGGTCGTAACTCCCGGAAAAGGAAGGTAGAAACTTTGAGGGAAGTATTTATGTTACCAGCTGATTTTATTTTTCCGGATATGAGGCTGGAGCACTTTCTTACCATTTATTCCAAATTCTATCCCAAATTTCGTGCAGAAGTGCTGGATGACTGTCTGGTCAATTTTGAAATACGGCGGGATATTGAACATTTGGATAAATTGTCGTTGGGAGAGAAGCACAAAGTGGCATTCAGTATTGCCTTATCGTTAGGAACGAAAGTTCTATTACTGGATGAGGCTGCTAACGGAATGGATATTCCGGCACGAAAGATGTTTCGTAAGTTACTGATGAAGCATGTTCGTGAAGATCAGATAGTGGTTTTGTCTACACACATTGTGCAGGACATTGAAAATCTGTTGACCGATGTGATTGTGTTAAGAAAGGATGCTCCTGTGTATGCGGCTTCTTTGGAGGAAATCGCTAGTCGGTATTCGTTCGGAATCCAAAATAATGAAGAAGGAGTGCTATATGCAGAAGCTTGTGCCGAAGGTTACCATGTAGTCACTCATAAGCAGGAAAACATGGATACGGAAGTATCTTTGGAACTGCTGTTTAATGCATTAATCAAGGGAGGAGGAAGGATATGAAAAGTTTTGCAATGAAAGAAATGTGGAAGTTTAGTCAGTTTCAGTTAAAGGAAATGTTTGGCTATGGAAAAAAGAAAGCGTTTATCCAGCTTTTGTTTTTACGCTCTTTTAGTATCTGTGTGTTTTGTGCCTTGGTGTCAGGAGATAGTTTGAAAGAATGCTTGTCACTCATAGAGCAATTGCTGATACTCCTATCTTATTATTTTACGTTCTGGAGCCTGGTGGAAGATATGCGGAATGACAGAGGTTTGATAAATAAGTTCATGCTTCCGGTCACATTGGCAGAAAAATATGTAAGTTTGTTTATCAGTACTTTTATGGGGCACAAAACGAAGCGTATAGAGTAGGG